>Ga0209154_1000036_pt1 | contig 92990 bp, 77 predicted proteins | sample GraSoiAngelo_121_FD_185878 | JGI IMG/M metagenome (GOLD analysis project Ga0209154, IMG submission 185878) | Grasslands soil microbial communities from the Angelo Coastal Reserve, California, USA - 14_0919_12_20cm (SPAdes) (version 2) | ecosystem: Environmental > Terrestrial > Soil > Grasslands ... | reverse complement strand
ACTTCAGCCAGGGCACGCAGCTCGGTGTCTACTTCCTGAACTACACCAGCCGCCTGCCGGTGGTGTCCGGGATGACCGGCTCGCAGGCGGGCTTCGGCAATGCCTTCGGCGCGGTCAACGCCGTCGGCGCGGCGGCTCAGGCGCTGGCCGCGGGCCTGCCGTTCGCGGCCGCGGTCGCTACCGGGGCCGCCGTCGGCCAGCAGCGCGCCGCGGCCCTGGGCGGCAACCTGAGCGCCGCGACCGCGCAGCAATACGCCACCATCGGCGCCAACACCCTGCTCGCGGGCGGCAATGTCAACAACCAGGCGAGCAACATCGCGACCCACGAGTACGGCAAGACGGCCGGCCTGTTCGAGGAATTCCCGCAGGACATCAAGATGCTCGGCGTGTCCTTCAACACGCAGATCCAGAAGACCGGCACCGCGCTGCAGGGCGAGGTCACGTTCCGTCACAACGTGCCGCTGCAGCTCGATGACGTCGAGCTCATCTACGCATCTCTCACGCCCTTCGAGTCGGGGATCGCGAGGCTGCTCGGCGAGCCGGTGAGCTCGCCAGGCGTGTGTATCCAGGGCGTGACTCCTATCACCGGGTGCAACCAGCTCGGCTCCTTCGGCCTCGGCCAGGTCATCCGCGGCTGGGAGCTCAAGAACACCTGGCAGGCCCAGCTCACCGCCACGCAGGTGTTCGCCAACGTGCTGAAGGCCTCCCAGGCGGTGCTGTTGTTCGAGGCCGCGGCCGATTACATCCCGGGCCTCGAGGATGAGTTCAACGGTGGGCCGGTCGGTCGCGGTCTGCGCTACGACGGCCCGGGCACGAACCTGAGCGGCAATCCCAGTCTCGGCGGCTATCCGGAGTTTCCCACCCTGGTGGAGCCCGGCTACGCGTTTCCCGACAAGTTCTCCTGGGGCTACGTCGTCGCCGGCCGGCTCGAGTACGACAACGCCCTCGGCGCACTGAACCTGCTGCCGCATTTCACCTGGAGCCATGACGTGAAGGGGGTCTCCCCCGGTCCGGGCGGTAACTTCATCGAGGGCCGTCATGCGCTCAGCGTGGGCCTCGGTGCGAGCCTGCGCTCCAAGTGGGACTTCGACGTGTCCTATACACAGTACGGTGGCGCCGGCCAGTACAACCTCGGCAACGATCGCGACTTCGTTGCGGCCAGTATCAGATACTCGTTCTGACCAGCCGCGCGGGCCGGCGCGGGCGCGCGAATAATGGAGGGGCTGCAATGAAGACTCTGATCCGGTTGGCTGCAGCAGCACTGCTGTGCGCACCCGCGGCCTTCGGGGCGGTCAGCCCGGAGGAGGCCGCGCGTCTGGGTGCGGAGCTCACGCCGCTCGGCGGCGAGAAAGCCGCCAACACCGACGGCAGCATTCCCGCCTGGACCGGCGGCCTGAAATCCGCGGCCGAAGCCGGCTTCCCCGGCTATCACGCCGGGGATCACTACCCCGACCCGTACGCCGGCGACAAGCCGCTGTTCACCATCACCGCGGCCAACAGCAGCCAGTACGCCGCCAGGCTCACCGAGGGTCACAAGGCACTGTTCAAGACCTACCCGGACTACAAGATGGTGGTCTATCCGACGCATCGCAGCGCGGCCGCTCCGGAGCGCATCTACGAAGCCACCCGGCGCAATGCGACCAGCGCCAGGCTCGTTCCGGACGGCAACGGAGTGAGCGGTGCGATCGGCGGCACACCGTTCCCCATACCGAAGGCCGGCGTGGAGGTGTTCTGGAACCACGTCACGCGTTATCGGGGCCTGGCGGCGGCGCTGCAGGTGGGGCAGGCTCCGCTCACCGCCAGCGGCGCCTACACGCTGGTCAACTTCAAGGAGGAGTTCTACTTTCAGTACTACCAGCCGGGCATGACGGAAGCGGCGCTCAACAACATCCTGCTGTATTTCACGCAGGAGACGACCGCGCCGGCGCGCCTGGCGGGCGAGGTGCTGCTGGTGCAGGAGACGCTCGATCAGGCGAAGGAAGCGCGGCGCGCGTGGGTCTATAACCCGGGCCAGCGCCGGGTGCGACGCGCGCCGAACGTCGCCTTCGACAACCCGGGCACGAACTCCGACAACCTGCGTACCTCCGATCAGTTCGACATGTACAACGGCAGCCCCGAGCGCTACGACTGGAAGCTCATCGGCAAGAAAGAGATCTACGTTCCCTACAATGCCTACCGCCTGCAGGACGGCAAGCTCAAGTACGGCGAGCTGCTGCACAAGAACCACATCAACCAGGACCTGGCGCGCTACGAGCTGCATCGCGTCTGGGTGGTGGATACGACGCTCAAGCACGGCGTGAGCCACCTGTACAGCCGCCGTACGCTGTACGTGGACGAAGATTCCTGGCAGATCCTCGCCGTGGACTGCTACGACACGCGCGGACAGCTGTATCGGGTGCAGGAAGGGCACGCCATGAGCTACTACGACCTGCCGGCGCTGTGGACGGATCTGGAGCTCGTCATGGATCTGTCCAACGGGCGCTATCTGGCGCTCGGGCTGCAGAGCGAGGAGCCCAGGTCCTACGACTTCAACATCAAGCGCACACCCGCCGACTACCAACCGAGCGTGCTGGAGCGGCGCGGAATCCGCTAGACTCGAGCATCCGCGAGAGCGAAAACAGGATTTTCTGGGCCGCCGTGGACAGGGGACCGGGCCAGGGGGTTCGCGTTCGCTCAAGCGCGGGACGCAACGCCAGCGCGGCCCCCCGAAAATCCTTTTTCGCTCTCACGTCTGCGCTCGCTGTGGTCGGCTGGGCGCGCGCCGCCGAGACCCCGCCGCGGTACGCCGAGCCCGCGCGCCTGGCCGCGCAGTCGCTCCTGATCGCGGTCGCGACGGCCGGCCCGCGGCTGGTCGCGGTGGGCGAGCACGGCATCATCGTGCTCTCGGACGACCGCGGCAGAAGCTGGACACAGGCGCCCGATGTGCCGACCCAGGCGCTGCTCACCGGGGTGTGCTTTCAGGATGCCGGGCGCGGGGTGGCGGTCGGCCACGACGAGGTCATTCTCGCCACCGCAGATGCCGGACGCACCTGGAGGCGCACCCACTACGCACCCGAGGCGCAGCGCCCGCTGCTGGACGTATGGTGTGGCAGCGGCGGACGGGCGATCGCCGTCGGTGCCTACGGCGCCTACCTCACGAGCGCTGACGGTGGCGCGAGCTGGACGGCCCGCAGGTTCGCGCCCGCACCGCCCGCCGGGGCGCACGCGCGCCCCGCGGCGTCGGCGCTCACCGCGGCGCAGGGCGCGGCGGGAGGCGGCTATCACCTCAACCGCATCGTGTCCGCCGGCGCTTCGCGGCTGTATATCGCCGGCGAGGCCGGGCACCTGTACCGCTCCGACGACGGCGGCGCGAACTGGCGTGAACTCAGCTCCCCATACGAGGGATCGTTCTTCGGTGTGCTGCCGCTGCCGGGCGAGGCGCTGCTGGCGTTCGGCCTGCGCGGCCACCTTTACCGCTCCGAGGACGCGGGTTCCAGCTGGCGCAAGATCGAAACCGGCACGGTGGCCATGCTCGACGGCGCGACCCGCTTTGACGATGCCGGCGTCGCCATCGTGGGCCTTTCCGGCGTGCTGCTCGTCAGTCACGACCGCGGGGCGAGCTTCACCCTGGTGCAGCAGAGCGATCGGGCCGGGCTCGCCGCCGCGGTGCCGGTGGGCACGACCGAGCTCGCGGTGGTCGGTGAAGGCGGCGCCGGACTCATCAGCCTGAAGGACGCGCCCGGCGGCGCGCACGGCGCGCGCTGATGGCGGGCGCGGGCCTCGGTGGCGAGGTCGTGCCCGGCGCGCTCACCGGAGGGCTCGAGCGGCTGATCTTCGGCCAGCGTACGCCGATCCTCGCGCTGTTCGCGCTTGGCACGGCGCTGCTCGCCGCGGTGGCGGTGCGCGGCCTGCGCATCGATTGCTCGTTCAACAAGACTCTGCCGGTGCAGCACGAGTACATGCGCACCTACCTGGACCCGAGGGTGGCAGAGTTTCGCGGCGCCAACCGCGTACTGATCGCGCTCATGGCGCGCGACGGCAACATGTTCACGCCTGGATTCTTCGCGGCGCTGCGCCAGGCCACCGACGAAGTGATCGTCATGGACGGGATCGACCGCACGCGCGTGCAGTCGATCTTCACCCCGAACGTGCGCTACCTCGAGGTGGTCGAGGAAGGCATCGAGGCCGGCAACGTCATACCGGCGGACTTCACGCCCACCGCCGCGAACATGGCGCGGGTGCGCGACAACATCCGCAAGGCCGGCATCATCGGGCGCCTGGTGGCCAGCGATTTCTCCGGCGCCCTGGTGAGCGCGATCGTGCTCGATCAGGATGCGCAGGGCCGGCCGGTCGATCCGATCAAGGTTGCGCACGAGCTGGAACGGCAGGTGCGCCAGGGCATCGAGGGCCACGGCATCGACGTGCGCATGATCGGCTTTGCCAAGGTGATGGGCGACATTGCCGACGGGGCCGACTCGGTGGTGCTGTTTGCGGTGATCACGCTGGTGCTGACGCTGCTGGCGGTGCGCCTGTACTGCCAGTCCTGGCGCGTCGCCTTGGTGCCGGTGCTGTGCTCAGCTGTAGCGGTGATCTGGCAGCTGGGCGCGCTGGTGTTGCTGCGTTACGGCATCGACCCCGTCGGCCTGCTGGTGCCGTTCCTGGTGTTCGCGATCGGCGTCAGTCACGGCGTGCAGAAGATCAGCGCCGTGGGCGACGCCGCGTTAGCGGGCCTGGGCAGCATGGAGGGCGCGCGCCGCACGTTCCGGCAGCTGCTGGCACCGGCGGTCGTTGCGCTGCTCGCGGACCTGGTGGGTTTCGTCACCATTCTCATGATTCCGGTACCGGTGATTCGCGAGATGGCGATTACCGCGAGCATCGGCGTCGCGATCGTCATTCTGACCGACCTGGTGCTGCTGCCGGTGCTGGTCTCCTACGTACGCTTCGATGCCGGTTATCGCGCGCGGGTGCAGCGGCGCAGCGCTTACCTGGCGGCGCTGTGGCTGCGCCTGTCCGGCATCACCGGCCGGGGCCCGGCGCTCACCGTCATTGCGCTCGCCGCCGTGCTCGCGGTGCTCGGGGCGTGGAAGGGGCGCGCGACCCCGATCGGCGACACCCAGACGGGCGTGCCGGAGCTGCGCCCCGACTCGCGCTACAACCGCGACAACGACGTCATCACCTCCAGGTTCGGCATCGGCGTCGACGTGCTCACCGCGATCGTCGAGTCGAGCGAGCCGCTGTGCGTCAGTCACGAGCTGATGAGCGCGGTCGACCGCTTCGGCTGGCACATGCGCAACGTCACTGGCGTGCAGGACGTCATCACGCTCCCCTTCATCGCCAAGATCGCGATCGCCGGCTGGAACGAGGGGAGCCTCAAGTGGCGCAGCATCCCGCGCGAGCAGACCCAGCTGACTCAGTCGACGCGTTATATCGAGACCAGCACCGGGCTGCTCAATGACAACTGCGACGTCGTGCCGGTGATGATGTTCCTGGCCGACCACCGCGCCGGCACGATCGAGCGGGTCGTGAGCGCCGTGAAGGGCTGGCGCGACGCCAACCCGGTCGCCGGCGCCCAGGTGCGCCTCGCCGCGGGAAACGTCGGGGTGATGGCGGCCACCAACGCGACCGTGAAGGCCAAGGAGACGATGATCCTCACGGGCGTGTTCGCGGCGGTGCTCGCCATGTGCCTGCTGACCTTCCGTTCCGTGGTGGGCACCATCCTGGTGGTGCTGCCGCTGGCGCTGGTATCGGTGCTGGTGTACGCGGTCATGGCCGTGCTCGGCATCGGCCTCAAGGTGTCCACGCTGCCGATGGTGGCGCTCGGCGCCGGCATCGGCGTCGACTACGGCATTTATCTCTTCAGCCGCCTGCAGGAATTCCTGCACCAGGGACTGTCGGTGCGCGACTCCTACGAGCGCACCTTGCGCGTCACCGGCGCCAGCATCATCTTCACCGGCATCACGCTTGCCATCGGGGTCGCCACCTGGGTGTTCTCGCCGCTGAAGTTCCAGGCCGACATCGGCATCATGCTGACCTTCATGTTCCTGGTGAACATGCTGGCCGCGATCATCCTGCTGCCGGCGCTGGCCGCGTGGCTGATCCACCCGCAGGGCCTGGGCGCGGCAGCCTCACGGCGCTCTGCCTGGTGCTGAGTACCCGAAGCCGCGCGCCATGAGCGCCGCACAGGCGAGAATCACCACGATCGCGGTGAGCTCGAGCATCAGGCACAGCCGCACGCGCCGGGTACGCGCCTCCGGCACCCCCGGCGCCACGCCGGCCTTGAGGCCCCTGCTCCAGGACAGGAACGTCAGGGTCGGATAGATCGAGATCAGTGCCGCGGCGATGAACGCGCCGAACTTGATGAGAAAGTACAGGTCGTGCCAGTAGTACTCGCGTCCCTTCTCGAAGAACGCGACCCGCAGCATTCCCACCACCAGCACCACGGTCGCAGCCGCGCCGAAAATGAAGTCGGTGCGCAGCAGCCGTCGCGCCTGAACCGGCGACAACGGCGGCTTGAACAGTGCGACTTCCACCGCCAGCGCCGCGACCAGCGTGAAGGCGGCAAAGTGGTGAAGAATGGCCATCGTGGCGGATGCGTACATGATCTTCGTGGCGGGGCGGTGTTGGTAGTGGCGGGGTGGTTGTTTGCGTGTCGCGAAGTGGCAGCTCAGAGGGTGGACATCATGGAGCAAAGACTTCCTGCAGCTTTGTCAGAACCGCCCCCAGTGTTCTTCCGCTCACTGTACCGAGCCGCTTCGCGAGCCGCATCTTGTCGACCGCCCGCAGCTGATCGAGCACGATCAATCCCTTCGTACCTGCGTGGGTGAGCGGGACGCGGAAGGGGGCGGCGAAACCCTTGCTCGTCATCGGAGCCACGATGACGGTACGCAAGTAGCGGTTCAGTTCGGGCGGCGAGACGATGACGCACGGCCGCGACTTCCGGACTTCACTGCCGACGGTCGGATCGAGGTTGATGAGCCAGATCTCGCCCCGTTTCACCAGGCGAGCTCCGCATCGCCGGCGTTGCTGAACTCACCCATCAGCAACTCATCCTCGCCGGCGCCTGCGATTGCCCGAGCCGCGGCGGCCCAGCCCTCGCGGACCCGCTTGCGCGGCTTGCGCAGCACGATGGCGCCGCGCTCGACCGCCATCTCCGCCTCGCCGGCCAGGCCCGCCTGCAACAGGAAAGGCTTGGGGATGACGACCCCCTGAGAGTTGCCGATGCGGCGCACGGTCACGTTAAGGGATTTCATCGTGATAACAATGTTATTCCCATGAGCCGAAAGCTGTCAATGCGGCCCGCGGGGCCATGGCACGATGCTCACTCGTCCCAGCCCGGCCTGGCGCGCAGGCGCTTGGTGCGCCGCAAGCGCGTCTTGTGCGCGAGGCGGCGCTCGCGCGCCGCGCGCGTGGGTTTGGTGGCCTTACGCGGTTTCGGGGCCGTGAGTGCGCGGCGGATGAGGTCGCCGAGCCGCTCCTGCGCCTCGCGGCGGTTGTGCTCCTGGGTGCGGTGATTGCGCGCGATGATGAGGATCGCGCCCTCGGCGGTGAGCCGCCGCCCGCTCAGGGCCCTGAGGCGCGCCTTGACGGCCTCCGGGAGCGCCGCGCTGCGCGCGAGATCAAAGCGCAGCTGCACCGCGGTGGCGACCTTGTTGACGTTCTGGCCGCCCGGGCCGCTCGCGCGCACGAACGACAGCGACAGCTCGCGGTCCGGAATCTCGATGCCAGCGGCGACCTGCAGTGACACTGCGCCTGCGTTTTCTTCAGTCGGCGGCCTGGTCGAGGCCGCTCGGCCCGCGCGGCAGCGTATCGGGCAGCGAGTGCGCCGGGCGGCGCGGCAGCAGGCGCATTTCCTGCTGCGGCACCGGAATCGTCACGCCATGGGCGCGGAAAATGCGCCAGATCGCGCGGTTCACATCCGAGCGCACGTTGTTGACGCCGTTTACCGGGTCGGCGATCCAGAAGCGCACTTCCAGCAGCATGCCGTAAGCCTCGAAGCTGATCAGACGCGACACCGCCGGCGGATCGCGCAGGATGCGCGGGTGATTCTCGGCCGCCTGCAGCAGCAGCTGCAGCGCCACTTCCGGATCGTCCTCGTAACTGACGGTTACCGGCAGCTTCAGGCGTACCCGCTGATCCGAGTAGCTCCAGTTGATGAACGGGCTGGTGATCAGGTTCTGGTTCGGTACCAGGGTGTCCACCCCGTCCCGGTCGCGGACCACCACGTAGCGGCCGCGCAGCTCCTGTACCCAGCCGAAGTTGCCGGCGCTCGCCCCGCTCGTCCCCGTGGTGAAGCTGATGACGTCGCCGGGCTTGATGGATTTGTCCATCAACAGCACGAAGCCGCTGACGAAGTTGCTCGCGACCGACTGCAGACCGAAGCCCAGCCCCAGGCCGATGGCGCCGGTGAGCACGTTGAGCGTGGTCACATCAACGCCGGCGGCGTTGATCCCGAGCAGCATGCCCAGCCCCAGCAACAGGAAGTAGGCGAACTTGGAGACTCCGACCCGGGTCGACACGGCCAGCTGGTCGAGCCGCATGACGTGGCGCTCGATCGCGCGCGCGATCAGGCTCGTCACGACCAGGAAGGCGGTGACTATCGTGAGGCCCTTCAGCAGCCCCCACAGGCTCAACTGCGTTCGTCCCGGAAGCAGGCTGACGCGGTTGAGGGCGGCCTCGAGCGCATCCAGCCAGCCGAGCAGCGCCACCCCCGCGATCGCCCACAACACGAACGTGATGCGGTTTTCCCGGGTGCCAAGCCAGGACTGCGGGCCGAGCATCCGGCCGAGCAGGTAGACGCCGAAGCGCAGCAGCGCCAGCGCCCCGACGATCTTGAGCGCGCCGTCGATGACTGCCGTGGGCGTCGCGAACGCGGCCAGCGCCGCGTGCCCGGCCAGCAGTGTGGCGAGCGCCGCCATCAGCGGCGCCAGGATGAGCGCCCCCTCGAGCGTGTGGTCCAGCCAGTGTGGCCGGTGCTGCGCGGCCGTAGCGTCACGTGCGCGCCGCACGCGCAGCGCCCGCGCAACCAGCAGCGCGATCACGCCTGCGACCAGCAGCGCGAGCACTGCGCCGAGCACTTGCGGGGACGTCAGCCGCAGCAGGATCGCGCTTACCGCGCTGTCGGCGCTATCCATCAGGCATTGAGATCCGGGATCAGCTGGCTCTCCAGGCGCGCGATCTGATCCTTGAGCATGAGCTTGCGCTTCTTCAGGCGCTTCAGCTGCAGCTCATCCACGTGCAGGTCGAGTGACAGGCGGGAGATGACCTCATCGAGATCACGATGTTCGATGCGCAACTGACGCAGTTTTTCCACGTTGCGGAACAGCTCGCGGTCGACGTTGTCTTCGATTTCCGCCATACGGAAACGGCCCACGATCGGAAGCTGAATGGGCTTTTGACGGCCTGGGGCTGCTGGCGGCGGCCGCCAAAACGCTGAGCTTAGCTCAAGCGACGCCCCGAGTGCCACGGCGGCAGCGCCCGTACCCGCGGCCTCAGGCTTCAGCGACCCCGTCCGCGGTGCGACCGGCCCGCGTGTGACCCCTTGTGGCCGCGGGGACCGCCGGCGCGCGGGCCGCCGTGCGGGCCGCCGTGCGAGCCGCCGCCGTGACGGCGGTCGCCGGGGCGGTGGGGCCGGTGTGAGTGCACCGGTGCGCCCGCCACCACGCCGGTGGCCAGCAGCTCCGGGGCGATCGGGGCGAACGGGATCTTATGCCCGACATAACTCTCGATTTCCGGCAGCGACACCGCGTACTCCTCGCACGCGAAACTGATGGCGTCGCCCTCGGCGCCGGCGCGGGCGGTGCGGCCGATGCGGTGCACGTAGTCGGGCGCGTCCTGCGGCAGGTCGAAGTTGAACACGTGGCTGACGTCCGGGATGTGCAGGCCGCGCGAGGCCACATCGGTGGCGATCAGGACGGCGAGTTTTCCGTCGTGGAAGTCGCGCAGGAAGCGCAGGCGCTTGTTCTGCGGCACGTCCCCGGAGAGCGCCTGGGCACTGAAGCCGTTGGCCTTGAGCGTGCTCTCGAGCCGCTCGGCCATGCGCTTGGTGTTCACGAACACCATGGTGCGCACCGCCTCGCTCTGGTGCAGCAGCCCGATGAGCAGCGGCACCTTCTCCTCCATGGAGGGGTAGTACATGAGCTGGCGCACCTCATCCACGGTCATCTTGTCCGGCTCGATGCGCACTGTTTCCGGGTTGTTCATGTGCTCGTAGGCGAGCTCGAGCACGCGGTGCGAGAGCGTGGCCGAGAACAGCATGGACTGGCGCCGCTCGGGATGGGGCAGGCGCCGCAGGATGTAGCGGATGTCGGCGATGAAGCCCAGATCGAACATGCGATCGGCCTCATCGAGCACCAGCACCTGGGCGTGCCGCAGGTCGTACACATGCTGCTTGAAGTAATCGATCAGCCGCCCCGGCGTGCCGATCAGCACCTCGCACCCCTGGCTGAGTTCCAGGCGCTGCTTCTCGTAGTCGATGCCACCGAACACCACCAAGTGCCTGAGCCCGGTGTGGGCGCCGAGGGTGAGCGCATCGTGATGGATCTGTACCGCGAGCTCGCGGGTGGGCGCCACGATGAGTGCGCGGATGGAGGTGGGGCTGCGATTCCCCGCCGCGGGACGCGTGAGCAACGCCTGGTACAGCGCGACGAGGAAGGCGGCCGTCTTGCCGGTGCCGGTCTGTGCCTGGCCGGCGACGTCGCGGCCGGCCAGCGCAATCGGCAGCGTCTGCGCCTGGATGGGCGTGCAGTGAGTGAAGCCTGCCTGGCGGATGCCGGCCATGACCGCAGGCTGCAGGCCCAGCGAGGCGAATTCGACGGAACCGGAATGTGAGTCAGTCATCAAAAAGGTCTGGAGTGTGAGCGGAAAACGTGCCGGAGGCTTGCAAATGCGGCCCGGAAGCGCTACAAAGTGTGTCAGTCAGCGGGCCAACTTAGGCCCGCACCTGCCGACGCAGTTTCCTTAATTCCCTTAAAGTCCATACTCAATCACGAGTTATTAGTGTAACCGTTTGGCGGGTGTTTCTGGCATCGCTTTTCGGGCACCTGGTGCCAACCCGCTCGTGGATTCCCAATTTCCAGGCGATTTATTGCGCTCTGCATTGACGGAGGTTGAAACCGCGTGAGTAGCCCGCACATTGTGCATACTACAGACGCCACGTTTTCCCAAGACGTCCTGAAGTCCGACAAGCCGGTGCTGCTGGACTTCTGGGCCGAGTGGTGCGGCCCGTGCAAGATGATCGCCCCGATCCTGGATGAGATCGCCAGCGAGTACCTCGATCGCATCAAGGTCGCCAAGATCAACATCGACGAGAACCCGCAGACACCGCCCAAGTTCGGCATCCGCGGCATCCCGACGCTGATTCTGTTCAAGAACGGCACGGTCGAGGCGCAGAAGGTCGGCGCCGTATCCAAATCCCAACTTTCGGCATTTCTGGACAGCAACCTGTGAGAGGCTATCTCGGCAATCAGGGCCGCAACCGGCCCAACAAGGGCCCACGCCACAATCGTGACGGCAATCGTGGCAATAATGGCGGACGCCCCGATGAGATGATGCACGAGCCGGAGGTGTTCGACGCCGACGACTCCGAGATCATAAGCCCGGCGGAGCTGACGCAGTCGCGCAGCTCGATGAACCTGACGGAGCTCAAGTCCAAGCCCATCCACGAGCTGGTCAAGCAGGCCGAATCGATGGGGCTGGAGAGTCTGGCCCGCTCGCGCAAGCAGGACATCATCTTCTCGATCCTGAAGGCGCACGCGCGCAACGGCGAGAACATCTACGGCGACGGCGTGCTCGAGATCCTGCAGGACGGCTTCGGCTTCCTGCGCTCTGCCGACGGCTCCTACCTCGCCGGTCCCGACGACATCTACGTGAGCCCGAGCCAGATCCGCCGCTTCAACCTGCGCACCGGCGACACCATCTCGGGGCTCATCCGCCCGCCGAAGGACGGCGAGCGCTATTTCGCGCTGCTGAAGGTCGGCGAGATCAACTTCGATTCGCCCGATAGCTCGCGCAACAAGGTGCTGTTCGAGAACCTGACACCGTTCCATCCCACCAAGCGCCTGAAGCTCGAGCGCGGAAACGGCTCCACCGAGGATCTGACCGCGCGCACCATCGACCTGGTCGCGCCCATCGGCAAGGGCCAGCGCGGCCTGATCGTCTCCCCGCCGAAGGCCGGTAAGACGATGCTGCTGCAGAATATCGCCACCGCCATCACCTCCAACCATCCCGAGGTCATCCTTATCGTGCTGCTCATCGACGAGCGGCCGGAGGAAGTCACCGAGATGCAGCGCACCGTGAAGGGCGAGGTGGTGTCGAGCACCTTCGACGAGCCCGCCGCCCGCCACGTGCAGGTGGCGGAGATGGTCATCGAGAAGGCCAAGCGTCTGGTGGAGCACAAGAAGGACGTGGTGATCCTGCTGGATTCGATCACCCGGCTGGCGCGCGCCTACAACACCGTGGTGCCGTCCTCCGGCAAGGTGCTGACCGGCGGCGTGGATGCCAACGCGCTGCAGCGTCCCAAGCGCTTCTTCGGCGCGGCGCGCAATATCGAGGAAGGCGGCAGTCTCACGATCCTCGCCACGGCGCTCATCGATACCGGCTCGAAGATGGACGACGTCATCTACGAGGAGTTCAAGGGCACCGGCAACAGCGAAATCCATCTCGACCGGCGCATCTCCGAGAAGCGCGTATTCCCGGCGGTCAACATCAACCGCTCCGGCACGCGCAAGGAGGAGCTCATCACCGACCAGGGCGAGCTCGCCAAGATGTGGATCCTGCGCAAGCTCCTGCACCCCATGGACGAGCTCGCCGCGATCGAATTCCTGCTCGACAAGATGAAAGACACCAAGTCGAACGGGGATTTCTTCGAGGCGATGAAGCGCTGAAGTCCCGCTCACCGCGCTCGAGCCGCGCGCTCACCAGCGCGCAGCTTCGCGGCGCCCGCAATCGCGTTCCAACACAGCCCGGCAAATCGTCGCGCGCGCGCAGGTCAGTCGCCGCCGGGCGACGCTGGCACATCGTGCCCTCGAATCAGTAAGATGCGCGCAACCCGCTTGGCGAAGCGGGAAGGAGTCCGGAAGCGCATGCGCAATTGGCTCGCGGTCGCCGCGGTAATCTTGGGCGTACCGACCGCAGCGGCGTTTGCCGAGGACGACCACGATCCGAATTCCGGTGCGCCGCTGCCGCCGCACCGGCACGAGACCCGAAGCCCCATCACGGATCATTTCTACATTCGCGGCACTCTCTATGACCCGCAGGTCCGGAGCAACTTCCGCGTCGATCGGTCTTTCCAGGGTATGACCGGCACGCCGGTGAACGGCGAGAACGACCTGGGACTTCCCAACCGCCTGCACCAGGGGCGCGTGGAATTCATGTTTCGGCTGCGCGAGCGCGGCAAGGTGCGGGTCGACTACTTCGAGGCCGATCGCTCGGGGAACAGGGCTCTTGCCAAGGACGTCGTCTTCGGCAACCAGACCTTCACCGCCGGGCAGCAGATGCTGACCTCGCTCGACTGGCGCCAGTTCGATATCACGTACAGCTACTCGCTCTTTCGCAACGATCGTTTCGAGGTCGCAACGGGCCTCGGGATCTACTTCCTGCAGGTGGATGCGATCGGAGAGGTGCCGGCGCAGAACCAGCGCCAGGAGGTGACGGCGGCGACCCCGTTTCCCGCCCTGCCGCTCGACCTGACGTGGGTCATCTCCCAGCGCTGGGCGGCGATCGTGCGGGGCGCGTACCTCAAGGCGACCCTCGGCGGGTTTCGCGGCTGGTATGCCGACAGCCACGAGGACCTCCAGTACCGCTGGAATCCCAACTTCGCCATCGGCCTGGGCTACGCGTCGATCCGCACCTCGCTCAACCGCAGAAGCGGCACCTTTCCGGGCGCGTTCGCGCTGAGCATCAGCGGGCCGGAAGCGTTCGTGCGCTTCAGCTTCTGAGCAGGCGCGCTCACGCGCGCTCAGGTCACCAGGTAGGCGCGCGCGAAGCGCGATGTCCTCGGCACGACCGTGCCCCGCTAGCCAGGCGGCTCGCGCTGCACGGCGCGATAGCCGATGTCGCGCCGGTACTGCACACCGGTCCAGTGGACCGTGTCCGCCAGCGCATAGGCCGCACGCTGCGCTTCACCGACGCTGGCGCCGAGCCCGACCGCGCACAACACGCGACCGCCGTTGGTCAGCGCCTTGCCGGCCTCGAGCCTGGTGCCGGCGTGAAAGATCTTGCCCGGCAGGCGGGCGGCGCGCTCCAGACCCTCGATGACGTCGCCCTTTCCCACCTTGTCCGGGTAGCCGGCCGCGGCCATCACCACCCCGAGCGCCGCGCGCGGATCCCATTGCGCACTCATCGTCTCGAGCCGGCCGCCGAGCGCGGCTTCGCAGAGCGCGGTCAGATCAGACTCAAGGCGCATGAGGATCGGCTGCGTCTCCGGATCGCCCAGGCGGCAGTTGAACTCGAGCACACGCGGAGTGCCGTCGGGCGCGATCATGAGTCCGGCATACAGGAACCCCGTGTAAGGCGTGCCGTCGGCGCTGAGTCCTCTCACGGTGGGCTCGATGACCTCGCGCATGATGCGGGTGTGCAGCGCCGGGGTGACTACCGGCGCCGGAGAATAGGCGCCCATGCCGCCGGTGTTGGGTCCGCGATCACCGTCGTCGCGGCGCTTGTGATCCTGAGAGCTGGCGAGCGGCAGGCTGTGCGTGCCGTCCGCCATGACGATGAAGCTCGCCTCCTCGCCGGGCAGGAACTCCTCGATCACCACCTCGCGGCCGGCCTCACCGAACTGGCCGGCGAACATCGCCTGCGCCGCGGTGCGCGCCTCCTCGATGGAGGGGGCGATCACCACGCCCTTGCCGGCGGCCAGGCCGCTCGCCTTGACCACCAGCGGCGCGCGTTGGCTGCGCAGCCACGCGGCATCGAAGCTGTCGCGCGTGAAGGTCGCGGAGCTCGCCGTCGGAATGCGATGGCGCCGCAGGAATTCCTTGGCAAAGGCCTTGGAGCCCTCGAGCCGCGCGGCCGCCTTGCTCGGTCCGAAGCACTTGAGTCCGCGCGCGGCGAATGCGTCGACCGCGCCTGCCACCAGCGGTGCCTCCGGTCCGATGATGGTGAGGTCGACCTGCTCGGAGGCTGCCAGCTGCACGAGCCCCGCGACGTCCTCCGCCGCGACGTTCACGTTGCGTACCTTGGCTTCCGCCGCGGTGCCCGCGTTGCCGGGAGCCACCAGCACGCTCGTGACGCGCGGCGAGGCGGCGCACTTCCAGGCGAGCGCGTGCTCACGGCCACCCGCGCCGACGATGAGAACCTTCATGGCACCCCACGAAATTGAGCGCTGCACGACCGCCGCCAGGGATCGCTCATCCAGATGCTCAATTTCCTGGGACCCAAGCCTAATGCCGGAAGTGGCGTATGCCGGTGAACACCATAGCCATGCCATGTTGATCGGCGGCCGCGATGAGCTCCGCATCGCGCTTGCTCCCGCCCGGCTGGATCACGGCGCGGATACCGTAGCCGGCGGCCACGTCGAGGTTGTCGCGAAACGGCAGGAACGCATCCGAGGCCATGACCGAGCCGGCCACCGTGAGCTCTTCATCCGTGGCCTTCATCGCGGCGAGGCGTGTGGAGTACACGCGGCTCATCTGACCTGCGCCGACGCCGATGGTGGCGCCGGCGCGCGCAAATACGATGGCGTTGGATTTCACGAACTTGCACACGGCCCAGGCGAAGCGCAGGTCGGCGAGCTCGGCACTCGTCGGCTTACGGCGCGTGGGCACGGTGAGCTCGCGTGCCGGCAGCCCCGCCAGATCGCGCGACTGCGCCAGCAGCCCACCGCTCACGCTGCGCAGCTCGACTTCGACACCGTCGACCTGCGGCCGCTCCCCCGGCACCAGCACCCGCACGTTGGGCTTGCCCGCCAGCACGCGCGCGGCGGCGGCGTGCACGGCGGGTGCCGCCAGCACTTCGACGAACTGGCGCTCGAGGACCGCGGTCGCGGTGGCCGCGTCGAGCTCGCGGTTGAAGGCGATGATGCCGCCGTATGCGGCAGCCGGATCGGTGCGGTAGGCAGCCTCGTAGGCGTCCAGCGGTGTGGCCGCCACGGCGACCCCGCAGGGGTTGGCGTGCTTGACGATGACGCAGGCGGCCTGCGCGAACTGGCGCGCGCACTCGATGGCGGTATCCGCGTCCACTATGTTGTTGTACGAAAGGTCCTTGCCCTGCAGCACGTGCGCGGCGCCAACCCCTGCGCCGCGCCCGGCAGGCTCGCGGTACAGCGCCGCGCTCTGGTGCGGATTTTCCCCGTAACGCAGGTCCTGCACCTTCTCGAACATGAGCGACAGGGTCGCGGGGAACGCCTCGCCCGGGGGCGCCTGCTGTGAGCCGAGGTAGGCGGCGACCCGGGCGTCGTAGTGGGCGGTATGGGAGAAGGCCTTGGCGGCGAGGCGGGCGCGCGTGGCAAACTCACTCCCCCCCTGGTGCGTGTCGAGCTCGGCGAGCAGCAGCGGATAGTCCGCCGGATCGACGACGACCAGCACCGATTCATGGTTCTTCGCCGCGGCGCGCAGCATCGCCGGCCCGCCGATGTCGATGTTCTCCACGGCGTCGGCGTAGCGGCAGCCGGGCCGCGCCACCGTGGCTGCAAACGGGTAGAGATTCACCACCAGCAGATCGATGGGCGCGATGGCGTGCTGCGCCATGACGGCGTCGTCCACGCCGCGGCGGCCCAGGAGACCACCGTGAATCCGCGGATGCAGGGTCTTGACCCGACCGTCCATGATCTCGGGAAAGCCGGTGTAGGCGGCGACCTCGCGCACCGGCACGCCGTTGTGTGTGAGCAGCTGCGCCGTGCCGCCGGTGGACAGGATCTCGATGTTACGTCTGGCGAGCTCGCGCGCCAGCTCGACGAGGCCGGTCTTGTCGGAAACCGAGAGGAGCGCGCGGCGTACCGGCGGCGGCATGGGCTTCATCCCTCAAAGGCGCCGGCGGCGCCTGCGGGCCTGCGGCTTCAGGAGCCGGCAAGCCCGAACTGCTTCAATTTCTTGCGCAGGGTGCCGCGGTTGATGCCGAGAATGTCTGCGGCGCGGCTCTGGTTGCCGTGCGCGTAATCGAGCACGACGCGAAACAGCGGCTCCTCGATCTCGCGCAGCACCAGGTCGTAGAGACGGGCGGGCCGGTGACCGTTCAGGCTGGTGAAGTAATCGCTCAAGGCGCGCTCGGCGTGATTGCGCAGCGGCAGTTCCCGCCCGTTGACTCTGGCGACGGCTTCGCGAGTCCGCGCCTTTCTCTTTGCGGTCATTGTGAGTCCCCCCCTCACCAAAGGGAAAAACCGTTCGTCAGGCTGCCACGGCAGCCTCACTCACCCAGCTCTCGAAATGCTTAAGCGCGTGCGCGAACTGTGCGGCCGTGCTCGCAGCCCCCATCAGGTCCCGGCGAATCTCCGCCGGATCATCCAGCAGGCCGCAATACCAGCCGAGATGTTTGCGCGCGATCCGGACTCCACTCTCCTCGCCGTAAAAGAAGTACAGGGAGTCGAGATGCGCCAGAATGATATCACGCAGGTCGGCGCGCAGCAGTGGCGGCGGCGCAATTCCGTTTTCCAGGTACACGTTGACAGCGCCGAAGATCCATGGGGCACCATGACTGGCGCGCCCGATCATTACTCCGTCTGCGCCCGTGAAATCAAGTACCTCGCGCGCTTTTTGCGGCGTAGTGATGTCGCCGTTCGCGAACACCGGAATCCGCACGCGTGACTTGATGGCGCGGATCGTGTCGTACTCCGCCGCGCCTTCATAAAAATCCGCGCGCGTGCGGCCGTGCACCGCGAGCGCGGCGATGCCGCACTCCTGCGCGATGTATGCAATGTTCGCGCCGTTTCTGTGCTCGCGGTCCCAGCCGGTGCGGATCTTGAGGGTCACGGGCACGTCGACCGCGTTCACGACCGCCTGCAGAATGCGCGCCACCAGCGTCTCATCGGTGAGCAGCGCCGAGCCGCACAGCCTGCCGCACACTTTTTTTGCCGGACACCCCATGTTCAGATCGATGAGCTGCGCGCCGAGGGCCACGTTGGCGCGCGCCGCCTCCGCTAGCGCCTGCGGGTCGGCGCCGGCCAGCTGCACCACGCGCGGCTCGGGCTCGCCCTCGTGGTTCATGCGATGGCGTGATTTGGGCGTATGCCACAGGCGCGTGTCCGAGGTGATCATCTCGGAGGCGGCCAGCCCCGCGCCGAGTCGGCGGCACAGGACACGGAACGGGCGATCGGTCACGCCGGCCATGGGCGCGAGCACGACAGCTGAGGGCAGGAGGTAGGGTCCGATCCGCAAGTGACACCCCACGGCGTGGCCTAGCGCGCGATGGCGTCGTTGGCGCAGGTGACCTCGCCGCCGCTGGCGGGCAGACAGACGTCGATCTCGAATCCGACGGCATTGGCGCCCGGATCCACGAACCCCATCTCCGCGTCGATGCGCTGGCCCGCGGATAGAAAAGCCGACCCGGGCGTGGCGTGCGGCAGGTACATGGGCGGTGCCACGTCGCGCGCCGCGATCCGGTTGCCGAAGCGATCCTGCAGAGTGACCCGCAGCACCGGCAGGGGCTGGGGCTGCGCTGCTGCGTTCTTGACGCTGGCGCGTACCGTGATCAGACCGGCGCTCGCCGGTTCCACCGACGCGCCGAGCTGGTGCACTTCATACGCCCGCAGGTCCCAGTGCGGCGCCAGTCGTACGCCGAGGGACGCGTACAACGCGGTGATCGGGCGGTGGAAGCGCGTCGTGGCGGCGAGCTCGTCACGATAGTGGTTCACGATTTGCGCGAGCAGCAGCAGCACCGCAAGGCCGCTACCGGCGCGCCACAGGTGCGGCAGCAGGCGCGCCGCTCCCGTGCTCGCGCTCAGGTCCTCGCCGAGCCGCATCCTGCGCGGAGCTCGTGCCGGACTCGGTACGCTGCGAGCTCTCACGGGGGCTTCGGGTGCGGGCCCTGGGGGCGGGGTCCCCCGCGCGGCGGGTCGCGGTGCCTCCTGCGCGGGGGGGGGCGGTGGTGTTCCGCGCGCGGCGGGTCGCGGTGCTTCCTGCGCGGCGGCGCGCGGTGGTGTTTCCCGCGGGGCCGGCGGCGCTGCTTGCCGCGCGGCGGGCGGTGGTGTTCCCCGCGCGGCGGGTCGCGGTGCCTGCTGCGCGGCAGCGGGCGGTGGTGTTTCCCGCGGGGCCGGCGGCGGCGGCTGCCGAGCGGCGGGCGGTGGTGTTTCCCGTGGGGCCGGGGGCTCCGGGAGGTCGATGTGCAATATGGAGGCCAGTAACTCCGCGTCGAGTTCCACATCGACCTGGGAATCGGAGTCCTGCGCCGGCGCGGCCTCCTCAGTGCGCGAGTCGGGCTCCTGCACCGGCGCGGCCTCCTGATTCGCGGCGACCATGGCCTTGAAGGTTCCCGTCGCCGCCGTCCACAGCGGGTTCGGCGGCGGTTCGACGAACACAGAAGCCACATCGGTCGTGGTGGGATCGAACTCGAGCGCGTCCTCAGGGATCGCGTCCTCGTCCGTCACGCTCTGCGGCGAGGCATCGGGGGGCGCAGGCGGTGGGGTCTGCGAGGCCGCAGGGGCCGGCGGTTCAGTCTCGACGCTCTCCTCGGCGATTTGTCCCTCCTCCGTCAATCGCGCGAGCGCATTGAACACGCTCGAGCAGCGCCCGCAGCGCACATAGCCCTGGGCGACGCGCAGATCCTCGGCGGTCACGACCAGGGTCAGGGCACACTTTGGACAGACTGTGAACATGACAGGGCTGCGTTGCGGGGTGTCAATGGCGGCGTCCGGCGAGCCCCACCCACCCGTCGCGCTCGCCGAACGGGGCGACATCAAAGCACGTTGCGTAAGCGGCTGTCACGTCGGCGACCTCGTGCTGCATGAGTCCCGCGAGCACCACTTCTCCGCGCGCGCGCAGCAGTGACGCGAAGCGCGGCGCCAGCGTGCACAAGGGCCCCGACAGAATGTTCGCCAGCAGCACATCGGCCGCGGCCGGCAGTGTGTCGGGGCGATCGTACACCCGCACCTGCCGCGCCACGCCGTTCGCCCCGGCATTGGCGCGCGCCGCCGTGAGGGCCTGGGGATCGATATCGAAGCAGTGCACCCGCGCCGCCCCGAGCTTTGCTGCCGCGAGCGCCAGCACGCCCGAGCCGCAGCCGTAGTCGATGACGCATGCACCGGGCGCGAGGTGCGCGTCGAGCCACGTCAGGCACAGCGCCGTGCTCGGATGAGTGCCGGTGCCGAACGCCAGCCCCGGATCGAGCGCGACCACGACCGCGCCGGGCTCGGCGACGCGCTCATGGTGTGGGCATACCCACAGACGCCGTCCGAAGCGCAGCGGGTGAAAGTCCCTGAGCCACTCGCGCTCCCAGACGCGCTCGGCCAGCTCGTGCACGCCGATGAGGTCCGGGTCCAGACCCAGCGCCGCAGCGAGCGCGCGCCTGATGCCGGACGCGTCGTGGGCCTGCACGAACAGGCACTTCAGACGGGTCCGCGGCCACAGACGGAACTCTCCGGGCAGGGGCTCGAGCACCGCATCATCACGTGCGTCGACGAACGTGACCGCACTCGCGCCGCAGTCCCAGCAGGCATCTTCCGCGGCTTGCGGATCCAGCGATCCGAGATCGAACGTCAACTCCAGGTACGCGGCCACCGCCTAGCGCAGACCCAGCCGTCGCTCGAGGTAGTGGATGTCGGTGCCGCCCTTCTGGAAGGCCGCGTGGTTGCAGATCTCCTGGTGCAACGCCACGTTGGTCTTGATGCCTTCGATCACCATTTCGGCCAGCGCATTCTTCATGCGCGCGATGGCGGTCTCGCGCGTGTCGCCGTGGGCGATGACCTTGCCCACCAGCGAATCGTAGTAGGGCGGGACGTTGTAGCCGGAGTAGACGTGGCTGTCGACGCGGATGCCGGGACCACCCGGGGCGTGCCACAGCCGGATCGGGCCGGGGGATGGCATGAAGGTCTTGGGATCCTCCGCGTTGATGCGGCATTCCATGGCATGACCGCGGATCTGCACGTCGCCCTGCGTGTACGGCAGACGCTCGCCGGCGGCGACCAGCAGTTGCGCCTTCACCAGATCGATCCCGGTGATCAGCTCGGTCACCGGGTGCTCGACCTGGATGCGGGTGTTCATCTCGATGAAGTAGAACTCGTTATCCTGGTACAGGAACTCCATGGTGCCGGCACTACGGTAGCCGACCGCGCGGCAGGCTTCCACACAGCGCTCCCCCATGAAGCGCCGCTGGCGCACGGTGATGCCCGGTGCCGGCGCCTCCTCGATCACTTTCTGGTGGCGCCGCTGCATCGAGCAATCGCGCTCGCCCAGGTGGATGACGTTGCCGTGCGCGTCCGCCAGCACCTGGAATTCGATGTGCCGCGGCCGCTCCATGAATTTCTCCAGGTAGACCTGGTCGTTGGCGAAGGCTGCGCGCGCTTCCGCGCGCGTGATGCCGATCGCGTTCAGGAGCGAGGCCTCGGTGTGCACCACGCGCATGCCGCGCCCGCCGCCGCCGCCGGATGCCTTGATGATCACGGGGTAACCGATGTCGCGCGCGATGCGCAGGTTCTCGTCCGCGTCCTCGCCCAGCGGGCCATCGGAGCCCGGCACGCACGGCACGCCGTGCGATTTCATGATCCGGATCGCCGACACCTTGTCGCCTATGACACGGATGGTCTCCGCCTTGGGGCCGACGAACACGAAGCCGCTTTTCTCCACGCGCTCGGCGAAGTCGGCGTTCTCGGACAGGAAGCCGTAGCCGGGGTGGATCGCGACCGAGTCGGTGACTTCCGCCGCGCTGATGATTGCCGGCATGTTGAGATAGCTGGCGGACGAGGGCGGCGGCCCGATGCATACCGATTCATCGGCGAGCAGCACGTGCTTGAGGCTGTAGTCGGCGGTGGAGTGCACGGCCACGGTCTTGATGCCGAGCTCCCGGCAGGCACGCAGGATCCGCAGCGCGATCTCGCCGCGGTTGGCGATGACGATCTTCTCGATCATGGGGCGCTTATTCGACGACGAACAGCGGCTGGCCGAACTCGACCGGATCGCCGTTCTGGGCCATGACCGAGGTGATGCGACCGGCCCTGTCGGCTTCGATCTGGTTCATCATCTTCATGGCCTCGATGATGCACAGCACCTGGCCCACCTTGATTTCATCGCCGATCTCGACGAAGGCCTTCGCGCCCGGGGAGGGTGAGCCGTAGAAAGTGCCCACCATGGGAGCTGTGATCACGTGCTCGTTGGGCTTGGGTTTGGGGGCAGCGCTCTCGGCGGCGGGCAACGCCGCGCTCGCTGTGGCGGCAGCGCCGACCGCGCCGGCCGGGAGGGCCGCCACGTGGACCTGCGCAGCCTGGTGTCCGGTGGCTGTGCCTGCGGGCATGCGGCTGATGCGCAGCGCCTCTTCCCCTTCCTTGATCTCGATTTCCGCGATGCCGGACTCCTCCAGCAACTCGATCAGCTTTTTGATTTTTCGAATGTCCATGCCGGGAATGCCCCCAAGGAATCAGAAAGCGGAAACGCGCAGGCCTCAGGCGGAGGCGGCGAGCCGTTGCGCGGCGGCGCGCACGGCCGCCTCGTAGCCGAACGCCCCCAGCCCGGTGATGACCCCCACCGCGATGTCCGACAGATAGGAATGCCGGCGAAACGGCTCGCGGGCGTGCGTGTTGGACAGGTGTACTTCAATGAACGGTACGCCGGTGCCGAGCAGCGCGTCGCGCAGCGCAATGCTGGTGTGCGTGAAGGCGCCCGGGTTGACGATCATGAACGCCACAGCCTCGGTGCGGGCCCGATGGATGCGATCGATCAGCTCGTGTTCGGCGTTACTCTGGAACGCGATCAGCTCGTGCCCGAGCTCGCGGGCAACCGCCGCCGTGCGCTTCTCGATCGACTCGAGTGTGTCGGCGCCATACACCGCCGGTTCCCGGGTCCCGAGCAGATTGAGGTTCGGGCCGTTCAACAACAGCACTCGGGCCATGGGGCGTGACTTCTTTGTGAGTCGTCCTTAAGCGAACCGGCGCGAATGTAACCTAATTCGCCCCCATCAGGGTATTTCTTGTTGCGATTTGCCAGGATCTGGCAGGACCGGGTCTATTGCGCAGCGCCGCCCCCCGGGGGAGGCCTTCGCACGGTGAGGTGGTCGATCCCGGTCGCGATCTGTTCCCGGGCGGTGCTCAGGCTCAGGCGTCCCTGGTCCAGGTCGTGCATGCGGTCAAGGATGAGGTCGGCTTCGTTCCGGTGCAACTCGCCTACTTTCACCGCGACAATCCTGCCGGCGCGGTCGGCGAACACACTGAAGGGCAGGACGGGATCCATGCCAAAGGCCGCGGCGGCCTCCAGCCCCCCCTGCTCGCCGACCAGCACCGGATAGTCGATTCCGCTGCTCCGGGCATACGTCTGCGCCGCATCACGAGAATCGATGGCGATGCCGACAATTTCGAGCCGATCTGCTGCACGTTCGCGGCGTAGGCTCCTGAGGAGCGGAATTTCCCGCCGGCAGGGCTCACACCAGCTGGCCCAGAAATTGACCAGCCGCATACGGTCCTTCCAGTCGGTCAGCCGGTGAAGCCTGCCGTCCAACCCGGGGAGTGAGAGCGGCGGCAGCACCTCGGGAACCTTGCGAACCGGCGGGGATGATCCTGGCGCGGGCTCCGCGGGTGCGCTCGCAGCCGCCAGGGACGCCGGAGCGGGTGCGACGTACAACCGCGCCCGCGGCGGGCTCGCGAGATGGTAGACCAGAAAGCCGCCGGCGGCGCAGGCCACCACCACGGCGGCGAGCCCCACCGCGCCAGGCCGGCCAGGCGAAGGCCGCGGATCGCTCACGGAGGCGTGTGCAGCGCGGCGCGGGTGCGGGCGGCGAAGGCTTGCGCCTTCATGTACCCCACGACCCGATACTGGGTGCGTTCCTCACCGTCCGCGCCGTAGAAGGCGATGGTTGGCGGTCCGAAGATCCCGAAGCGCTTCAGCAGCGCCTGGTCGTCCGCGTCGTTCTGCGTCACGTCGGCGCGCAACAGCACCGCGGCGCTGAGCGCCGCCTGCACGTCCGGGTCCGTGAAGGTGTAGCGCTCCATCTCCTTGCACGAGGTGCACCAGGCCGCCGAGAAATCCACCAGCACGCCGCGCCCCTGCAGCTTCGCCCGCGCGACCTCGCGGTCCAGATCGGCGACCGATTCGATGCGGCGGAACGGCAGCTCGCGGGCCTTGGCGGCGAAGGCGGGTATCGGCGCGAGCGGGTCGGTGCCGCCGAGCGCAGAGCCCGCGGTAAGCGCCACGCCGTACAGAGCGGCGATCACGCCCGCGGCGCGCAGCGTCCAGGTGGCGGCGGAATGGCCGCGCGTCTGCGACCACAGGAGCCAGGCCAGGATCAGCGCGGGTACCGCCCACAACGAGAGCGCCACGCGCTCCGGCACGATGCGCGCGAGCATCCACGCCGCGACCGCGAGCATCATCACGCCGAAGAGCTTCTTCACCAGGTCCATCCAGGGTCCGGCTCTGGGCAGCAGCCGCCCCGCCGAGGCGCCGACCACCAGCAACGGCGTCCCCATGCCGACGCTCATGGCGAACAGCGCCGCGCCGCCGCGCGACACCTGCCCGCTCTCGCTGATCACGAGCAGCGCTCCGACGAGCGCCGGTCCCACGCAGGTGGTGACGATAAGGGCGGAGAGCGCGCCCATGACGGCGGCACCGCCGAAGGTGCCGGCGGACTGGCGGTTGCTGATGCTGGCGATGCGCGTCTGGATCGCGACCGGCATCTGCAGCGTGAACAGCCCGAGCATCGAGAGCGCGAGCACCACGAACAGGGCCGCAAACAGCGTCAGCACCCACCACTGCTGGAACACGGCCTGCACCTGCCGGCCCGCGGCCGCGCAGGCAATGCCGGCGAGGGTGTAGGTGAGCGCCATGCCGAGCACGTAGGTCACCGACAGCGCGAAGGCGCGCGCGGTGTTGAGTGTCCTGCCGCCCCCGGCGATGATCCCGGAGAGGATCGGCACCATCGGCAGCACGCAGGGGGTGAATGCGAGTGCGAGTCCTGCGAGGTAGAACCAGCCCAGCATGACGAGGGGATTGCCCGCGCGGATGAGCGAGGCGAACCAGTCCTGCTCGGCGCCGCCGCCGGCGCCCCGGATGAAGGAGCCCGCGGAGGCCGTGCCCGAGGAGGTCGCGCCCGCGGACAGATTCACGCTCACGGTCTTGGTAATGGGCGGGTAACACAGGCCCGCCTCGGCACAGCCCTGATAGGTCACCTGCAGCGGCAGCTCGAAGGCGCCGCCGCTCGCCCGCAGCACCGGCACGGTGGCGACGAGCTCGTGGTGGTAGACCTCCTGCCTGCCGAAGTACTCGTCGGTCTTGATCTGGCCTTGAGGCATCTGCGGCGCCCCGAGCTGCGCTCGCGGGCTCGGCGTCACGACCTTGATTCGGGCGCGGTAGAGATAATAGCCATCGGCGATCTCCCAGTTGAGGCGCACGCGGTCGGTACCGTCGGGCAGTGCATCGAAACGGAAGGCGCGGTCCGGGGGCAGAAAGTCATCCCCGCTGGTCTTGACCGAGTCCAGGAGCGCATTGATGCCCCCCTTGGCGGCGGGCTGCGAGGGGGCGGGCTGCGAGGGGGCGGGCGCGGCGGTGAAGTCCGGCGCCGGGCCCTGTGCCTGAACCTGCAGCCCCAGGCTCATCAGCAGCAGGGCGGTGGAAATATGTCTAATCCTGATCACGTCAATGCCTTGCGCGCGACCTCATCGCTCCGCCTGTCTTATAGCTCAGCCTTTTGATGAGTGGCAGGAACTGCGGTTCATCCCGGGAAGGCACCCCTGCCGTTCCCGCCCCACCGCCCGCCTGGGCCGTCTGCGGGCGCCTCAACGCGCTCATGATCGCAAAAAAGCCCCTCAGGCGACTTGAATTCGCCGGCCGGCTCCCTATCATTAGCAGCCGCGACAGGGGAGTGCTAATAGTCGCCTGGCGCATAGATTCAGCTCATTCACCAAGTCTTATTCAAGGAGCGTAAACCATGAAGATCCGTCCTCTTCATGACCGCGTGATCGTGAAGCGCCTGGAAGAGGAGCGTACCTCCCCGGGTGGCATCGTGATTCCCGATACCGCGGCCGAGAAGCCGGTGCAGGGAAAGATCGTAGCGGTCGGCAAGGGCAAGATTCTCGAAGACGGCCAGGTTCGGCCTCTCGACGTCAAGGTCGGCGACAAGATCCTGTTCGGCAAGTACAGCGGAACCGAGGTCAAGGTCGACGGGGATGAACTGGTGGTCATGCGCGAAGAAGACGTCATGGCCGTGATTGAAGGCAAGTAACCGAGGATCACGACAATGCCAGCTAAAGAAGTCCGATTCAGCGACGACGCACGCCAGCGCATGTTCAGGGGCGTGAACGTCCTCGCCAACGCCGTCAAGGCGACTCTGGGCCCGAAGGGCCGCAATGCCGTGCTCGATAAGAGCTTCGGCGCCCCCACCGTCACCAAGGACGGCGTGTCGGTCGCGAAGGAAATCGAGCTCAAGGACAAATTCGAGAACATGGGCGCGCAGATGGTGAAGGAAGTCGCGTCCAACACCTCCGACGAGGCCGGCGATGGCACCACGACCGCCACCGTGCTCGCCCAGGCGATCATGCGCGAGGGCCTGAAGGCCGTCTCCTCGGGCCGCAACCCGATGGACCTCAAGCGCGGCATCGACAAGGCGGTGATCGCCGCCGTCGAGGAGCTCAAGAAGCTCTCCAAGCCCTGCAAGGACTCCAAGGCGATTGCCCAGGTCGGCACGATCTCGGCGAACCTCGATGAGTCGATCGGCAAGACCATCGCCGAGGCGATGGAGAAGGTCGGCAAGGAGGGCGTGATCACGGTCGAGGAGGGCTCGGGACTGGAGAACGAGCTGGAAGTGGTCGAGGGCATGCAGTTCGACCGCGGCTACCTGTCGCCGTACTTCATCAACAACCAGCAGAACCAGACCGCCGAGCTGGAAAAACCGGTGATCCTGCTGGTCGACAAGAAGATTTCCAACATCCGTGAGCTGCTGCCGCTGCTCGAGGGCGTGGCCAAGGCCGGACGGCCGCTGCTGGTGGTCGCCGAGGACGTCGAGGGTGAGGCGCTGGCGACCCTGGTCGTCAACAACATCCGCGGCATTCTCAAGGTGGCCGGCGTCAAGGCTCCGGGCTTCGGCGACCGCCGCAAGGCCATGCTGCAGGACATCGCCACTCTCACCGGCGGCACGGTCATCTCCGATGAGGTCGGCCTGTCGCTCGAGAAGGCGAGCATCAACGATCTGGGCGAGGCGAAGAAGATCGTCGTGGAGAAGGAAAACACCACGATCATCGACGGCGCCGGCAAGTCCTCCGACATCAAGGCGCGCATCGAGTCGATCCGTCAGCAGATCGAGGAGGCGACCTCGGATTACGACAAGGAGAAGTTGCAGGAGCGCGTGGCGAAGCTCTCCGGCGGTGTCGCCCTGGTCAAGGTCGGCGCGGCCACCGAGATCGAGATGAAGGAGAAGAAGGCCCGCGTCGAGGACGCCCTGCACGCGACCCGTGCGGCGGTGGAAGAGGGCGTGGTGCCCGGCGGTGGCGTCGCGCTGATCCGTGTGCAGAAGGTGCTCGACAAGCTCGAGGCGGCGAATGAGGACCAGGCGGTCGGCATCCGCATTCTGTCGCGCTCGATCGAGGAGCCGCTGCGCCAGATCGTCGACAACGCCGGCGAGGACGCCGCGGTGATCCTCAACCGCGTCAAGGAAGGCAAGGGCGCCTTCGGTTACAACGCCGCCACCGGCAAGTTCGGCGACATGCTCGAGGAAGGCATCCTGGACCCGACCAAGGTGACGCGGCTGGCGCTGCAGAATGCCGCCTCGGTGGCCGGGCTGCTGCTCACGACCGAGGTCATGGTCGCCGAGGCTCCGAAGGACGAGGAGCACAGCCATGCCGGCCCGCCGGGCGGCATGGGCGGAATGGACATGTAAGACCCTCTCTAAAGAGGTATCGATTCCGTAATCAACAGCCGATTAACATAACAGCCAAGGGTTCGCGTCCGGTTCTCAGCCGGACGCCGCCCCCAAAGCCGCGGAACAAGACCCCCTATTCCGCGCATTCCTTGCAGGCCCCACCCAGTGGGGCCTGTTTTTTTGCGCGCCCTGCGCGCGCCTCCACGGCGGCCCCGGTGGCCGTGAGTGCGGCGTGTCGCGGTGCAACCACTTCCCGCATCTGCGCCTAAGGTTTATCGTCCTACCCAGGAGGCCGACCATGGCTACTGTCTGCTACCGAGCCCTGCGGGGCGCCGCGTGCCTTGCCGTCCTGGCGCTCGCCGCATGCGCGCAGCAAGGCCAGGACGAGATGAGCTGGGCGCGGGCGGCGCTCGCGCGCAACGACCGGATCGAAGTCGTGTCCGCCGACCAGCAGAGCCGCACCTTCACGGTGCGGGTGAAGGACACGGGCGAGTTGCGCATGATGCGCGCGGATGAGCTCATCGCCGGCCCGGCGCTCCCGGCGAAAGCGCCGACAGTCGCGGCGGCGGCCGACACGGCTGCGCCAGCCGCAACCGCGCCGGTCAGCGCCGACAACGGCCCGCTCGTCAGCGCCGGCGAAGCCGCGGCCCCGGAAGACTCCAGCGCGCAGTCCTCACGGCCTGCGGCGACCGCGCAGGCCGCGTCGGCGGGTGGCGGACGAGTGTTGAAGGAAGGACCGGGCTACACCATCAAGGCTGCCTCCACCACAGCGCCGGCCGCGGGCGGACGGGTGCGCGAGAGCGCCGTCACCAGCGCCGCGGTGGAGCGGCGCCACGAGCCGATCGTGTGCCAGGGCTCACGTCTGCTGCACATCGACAACCGCAACCTCGAGTTCGACGGCGACGCGGTGAGCGCGCAAGACGGCTGCGAGATTCACATCACCAACAGCCACATCAGCGCCACCGGGGTCGGGGTCACGGCCCGCCACGCCAACGTCCACATCGACAACAGCCTGATCGAGGGCGATGCGGCCTCGATCGATGCCTCGGATGGTGCGCAGGTGTATGCCGCATCCTCGCGCTTCAGGGGCCTGAGTCGTCGGGCCGACACCGCGGCGTTTCACGATCTCGGGGGCAACATCTGGAACTGACCGCGGGCGGTCGGGATCAACCAGCCACGAAATCGCGCTTGCCGTGACGGGAGAGCTTTCAGCCTTCAGCCAGAGGCGCGATTTGGGGATCCCGCTCAGCGCGGAGCTCGCCGGTCTCGTCGCGGGCTCGCTCGAGGCGCTCAACGCCGACGAGGCCGCGCGAGCGGCGCTCGGCGCCGCGCCGCCCGCCATTCGCGACTCGATCCAGGCGGTATTCGCCGCCAGCGACTTCGTGGCGCAATCCTGCGTGCGCGATGCCCAGTGCTTCACCAGCCTCGTCGGCGGCGACCTGCAGCGGCGCCTCGCTGCGGCGGACTTTGCGGCGCGCGCCCCGCCGCCTGCGGACCCGGCGACACCCGAGGCGCTTTTCCAGGCCGAGCTGCGCCGCTGGCGGCGGCGCGAGCTCATCCGCATCGCCTGGCGGGATCTGGCCGGCTGGGCGGATCTCTGCGAGACACTCGCCGATCTCACGGCTTTTGCCGATGCGGCGATCGGCACGGCGCTGGCTCACGCCCGCCGCGCACTCGTGGCCCGCTACGGCGAACCGCGCTCGGCGGCCGGCGAGGTTCAGCCCCTCATCGTCATCGGCATGGGGAAGCTCGGCGGCGGCGAGCTGAATTTTTCCTCCGACGTCGATCTGGTGCTGCTGTTTCCCGAGCATGGTGAGACCGACGGGCCGCGCGGCGCTGCCAACGAGGAATTCTTCACGCGCCTGGGACAGGCGCTGGTGCGGCTGCTGGAGACGCCGACATCCGAGGGCTTTGTGCTGCGCGTTGATCTGCGCTTGCGACCTTTCGGGGACTCGGGTCCCCTGGTGGCGAGCTTCGCCTCCTTCGAGGATTACCTGCCGCGCCACGGGCGCGACTGGGAGCGGTACGCGTACGTCAAGGCCCGCCCGGTCACCTGTGCCGAGCGTTACGCGGAAATCGACGCGGCAGCCATACGGCCGTTCGTCTACCGCCGCTATCTGGACTACGGCGTGTTCGAGAGCCTGCGGGAGATGAAGACCCTCATCGAGCGCGAAGTGCAGCGGCGCGAGCTCGCCGATCACGTAAAGCTCGGTCCGGGCGGGATCCGCGAAATCGAATTCATCGTGCAGGCGCTGCAGCTCACGCGCGGCGGCCGCGATCAGCGCCTGCAGACGCCCTCGCTGCTCGCCGCGCTGGCCTGCCTCGGGGAGTCGCAGCTGCTGCCGCCCGAGGCCACGAGCGAACTGCGGGCGGCCTACATCTATCTGCGCCGGCTCGAGAACCGCCTGCAGATGCTCGCCGACGCGCAGGTCCATTCGCTGCCGGCGGAGCCGCTGGCGCGCGAGCGCCTGGCGCTCGCCATGGGTGCGCGCGACTGGCCCGCGCTCACGCACGAGCTCGATGCGCACCGCGCACGGGTCAGCCGCCACTTTCGCCTGCTGGTGCAGGGCGGGGCGCAGCCCGACGGGGGCGCCGTGCGCATCGATCTGGGCAGATTCTGGGACAGCCAGGCGGAAACCGCCGCGCTGGCGGAGGCACTGGCGCGCGCCGGTTTCACAGACAGCGCGGAAGTCGCGCGCCTGCTGCTGGAGCTGCGCGCCTCGGCCCTGGTGCGCAAGCTCGATGAGCCCGGGCGCAAGCGCCTGCAGGCCCTGCTGCCGGCGCTGCTCGCGGACGTCGCGCAGAGCAGCGCCCAGCTGCCCGTGCTGCGACGGATCCTCGCCATCATCGAGGCGACGGGCAAGCGCTCGGCGTACTTCGCGCTGCTGCGCGAGAACGGCGCGGCGCGCGGGCGCCTGGTGCAGCTGTGTCGTCACGGGGATTTCCTCGCCGCGCAGATCGCCGCGCACCCGCTGCTGCTGGATGAGCTGATCGATGCGCGGCTGCTGTCGCAGCCGCCGACCCGTGCGGGCTTCGCGCGCGAGCTCGAATCCAGGATGGAGCAGCTGCGCAGCGAGGATCCCGAACAGCAGGTGGAGGCCCTGCGACAGTTCCAGCGCGCGGCCCTGTTTCGCGTCGCGGTCGCGGATCTCACCGGCGTGCTGCCCCTGATGCAGGTGAGCGACCGGCTCACCGACATCGCCGAACTCATCGTCGAGCGCGCCCTGCAGCTGGGCTGGCGGCAGATCACCGCGCAGTTCGGAGTGCCGACCTGCGGCGACGGTGAGGGCCCGCGCCCGGTGGCCATCTGCGCGGTGGGCTACGGCAAGCTCGGCGGCATGGAGCTCGGCTACGGGTCCGATCTGGACCTCGTGTTCCTGCACGACTCGCACGGCGAGCATCAGGAGACCAGCGGCGCGCGTCCCATCGACAACCAGCTGTTCTTCGTGCGGCTCGCGCAACGTATCGTGCACCTGCTGACCATGCACTCCGCCGCCGGTCGGCTCTACCAGGTCGACGTGCGCTTGCGCCCGAGCGGCAAGGGGGGCCTGCTGGTCACCAACATCGAGGCGTTTGCGGACTACCAGCGCCGGGAAGCGTGGACCTGGGAGCACCAGGCGCTGCTGCACGCCCGCGCCGTGGCCGGCGCGCCCGAGCTGTGCGCGCGCTTCGAGCGGGTGCGGCTCGAGGTACTGTGCCAGCACGTGCGCCGTGACAGCCTGCGCGAGGAGGTGCGCAACATGCGCGAGCGCATGCGCCGCGAGCTCTCCGCGGGCGATGCGCAGCGCTTCGACATCAAGCAGGACCCGGGCGGGATCGCCGACATCGAGTTCCTCGCCCAGTACTGGGCGCTGCTGTGGGCGCGCGAGTACCCGCCGGTTGCGATGTTCTCCGACACCATCCGCCAGCTGGAGTCGGTGGCGTCAGCGAACCTGGTGCCGCAGGCGAGCGTGGACCTGCTCACCCGGGCCTATCGCGAGTACCGCGCCGCCACCCATCTGCTGTCCCTCGAGGGCGCTGCGCCCATCGTGCCGGCGGCGCACTTCCGCGACACGCGTGCCGCCGTGACAGGGCTGTGGAACGCGACGCTGGTCCCTGAGGCACAGGGCGCGCAGGTATAATCAGCCCCGCCCATGGTCGCTGCGGCCAAACCGCTCATCGAACCCAACGCGCAGAACCAGTACCAGGTCAGCGCCGAGGATCTGCCGCTGTGCTGCCCGATGCCGCAGATGTACCTGTGGAACTCGCATCCGCGCGTGTATCTGCCCATCGAGGAGAGCGGCTGGGCAAAGTGTCCCTACTGCGGCGCGGAGTTCACGCTGCGGCGCTGAGGGGCGGCAGACGGCTGCGGACACCGGCGCAGCTCTTTCGCGTGTGGCCGCGCCGCAGAGCGTGCGGGCGCGCCGGTACGCGCTCAGTCCTGATCCGCCGCGTTGAGATCTCTGGGAGGCGGCAGCTCGGCGCGGATCGGGGCCAGCTTCGCTGCGCGCAGTGTTGCGTTGAGCGCAGCCAGATCGGCCTGCAGCCGCTGCCAGCTGCCCGCAATACCGGTGAAGTCCCGTTGCGCCGTGGCAGCCGCGCTCAGCTGCGCGGCGGTGGGGGCGGCATCGCCGCGGATGAGTTCCGCATACAGGGTGGCGATGCGCCCCTGCAGCGCCGGCAGGAGGACTTCGCCTTCCTTCTTGTCGGACGAGCCTGACAGCTCGGCGAGGCGCGTCCCCCAGGCTTGCAGCGCAGCGGCGGTTGCCCCCGAGGGCGCCAGGGCCTTCAGCTGCGCCTGCTCGGATCTGGCCGCGAGCAGCGTGCGGGAGCTCGCGCCCAGCAGCTGGGCCAACTCGGCGGCGAGGCGCAATTGATCCTGCAGAGCTCCGGCGGGAAGCGCTACGCGCGGATCCACCTTCACGGTGAGCGGCACCTCGAAGCGCCGACCTTCGACCGTCAGGCGTACCAGGTAACGTCCGGGCAGCGCGAGCGGACCCTCGGGCACCCGTGGCGTCGCGTGCGGCACAGCGGAGATCGGGTAGCCGCGCGTGGTGGCGAGCGGTGCGGGGTAGCGCAGGTCCCAGACCCAGCGATGCATGCCGCCTTGCGCCGGCAGGACGCGGGGCGGTTTGATCCAATACTGCGGAATGAGCTCGCGGGCGAGTTCCTCCGCGCCCGGCTGCGGGGGATCGTCGCTCCTGAAGCGGCGCACCAGGCGCTCGCTGCCGTCGAACACCTCGAGCATCACCACTCCCCTGGCGTCGTGCGGCAGAAAGAACTCGATGACCGCGCCCGCAGGCGGATTGGCGGCGAGCGGCTCGTCAGGTGGAATCGGCGTGTCGCTCCAGGTGCTGCGTTGCATGCGGTAGGCGTCGGCGGGACGCAACAGCACCACCTGGTGCGGCGGGGTACTCGTGATTTGCCGCAGCCGCGAGATGTCGTCGAGGATCCAGATCGAGCGGCCGTGGGTCGCCAGGATGAGGTCGTCGTCGTGGATCCACAGGTCGCGCATCGAGGTATGCGGGAGATTCAACTGCAGCGACTCCCAGTGCTCCCCGTCATCGGACGAGCTCCACACGGCGCCCTCGGTGGCGGCGAACAGCAGTCCGCGGCGCTGCGGATCCTCGCGCACGGCATTCACGGGGGCGTCCGGCGGCAGGCCGCCGGCAATCGTCTGCCAGGTCCTGCCCCGGTCGTGGGTGCGGTAGATGTAAGGGCGCAGATCGTCGATGCGCATGCGGCTCACCGAGACATAGGCGCTATCCGCATCGAAGTGAGAGGCCTCGATCTGCGTGACCTTGCTCCACGGCGTCAGCGCCGCGGGGGTGACGTTCGACCACTGTGCCCCGCCGTCGGCGGTCACCCACACCAGCCCGTCATCGGTGCCCGCCCACAGCGTGTCGATACTGCGCGGCGAGACACCGAGTGCGTAGATGACACCGCGCTGCCGCTCCGCTCCCGGCAGGTGCAGCGCGCCGACGCTGGCGGGAATGTCGCCCGGCTCTCGCGCGAGGTCGGGGCTGATCGCCTGCCAGGTCGCGCCCCCGTCGCTCGTCCTGTAGAGGCGGTTGGCGCCGTAATAGAGCGTGTGCGGGTCGAGCGGCGAAAATAACAGCGGCTCGGTGCGATCGACACGCGCGTCGGGGCCGCGCACCGGAATCGGTGTTACGTTCTGCACCTGCCCGGTCGATCTGTGGAACTTGGAGACCTCATTGCGCCCGGCGCCGTAGATCACGTCGGGGTCGAGCGGATCCGGGGCAATGTAGCCGTATTCGATGGCCCCCACCGGATGCCAGTCGCGGTCGGTGATCTGCCCATCGTTGCCGCGGCTGGCGATGCACACCGAGCCACTCTCCTGTTGCGCGGCGCACACGCGATAGGGAAAAGCGGGCGCGACACTCACGTGGAAGAGCTGCGCGGTCGGCTGGTTGAACCACGAACTCCAGGTCTGACCGCCGTTCACGGTGACGAGCGCGCCCTGGTCGCCGACCAGCGCGATGATGCGCGGATCGTTCGGGTTGATCCACAGGTTCTGGTAGTCGTCGCCGCCCGGAGCGCCTCGCAGCGACAGCCAGGTGCGGCCGCCGTCGCTGGACTTCATGGTGACGATGCCGGCGCTGTAGACGACATCCGCATTGCTGGGATCGACGCGCACCACGGGCAGATCGCCGCCGCCGATGCGCAGCGCCGGGCGGGGGTCCGAGGTGATGCGCTGCCAGCTCTCGCCGGCGTCGTCGGAGCGAAACACGCCCAGTCCCGCCGCCGAGGAGTAGTCACCGGGCTCATCGGTCCCCACCGTGGCATACAGGCGCCGCGGCGCGCTCGGCGCGATCGCAATGTTGATCTGCGACAGGTTCGCCGGCAGGCCCGCGCTGAGGCGCGTCCAGGTCGTCCCGCCGTCGGTCGACTTGAACAGGCCGCCCGCGGTGCCCTGGAACTCGTTCTTGTCCTCCCAGGGGCCGAGACGCGTCTGCCACAGCGCCGCATACACGATCTGCGGCTGCAGCGGATCGATGGCGACCGCGGAACCGCCGGTGTCCTCATCGCGGTACAGAACCCGTTGCCAGCTGACTCCGGCGTCCGCTGAAGCGTAGATGCCGCGCTCGGAGCTCGGGCCATAGGGGTGGCCGAGAACCGCGGCGAACACTCGTGCGGGATCGCGCGGATCGACGGCCAGCTCCGCAATCTGCTGCCCGTCGGCGAGGCCGCGGTGCGACCAGCTCCGGCCGCCGTCGGCGGAGCGGTAGACGCCGTTGCCGACCGACAGGTCCGGTCGATGCAGCCCCTCGCCGCTTGCCACATAGATGATGTTGGGATCCGAGGGCGCCACTGCGATCGCCCCGATCGACTGCGTCGGCTGCTCATCGAAGACGGGCTGCCAGGTGCGGCCGGCGTCGTCGGTCTTCCAGACGCCGCCGTCGGCCGCGCCGACATAGAAGACGTTCGGCTGCGATGGCACGCCGGCTACCGCGCGGGTGCGCCCGCCGCGGAAGGGCCCGATCATGCGCCAGGCGAGATCGCCGTACAGGCCCGGCGGTTGCTGCTCGGCGACGCTGGCACGGGCGAGCAGCGCCAGGGGAACGAAGCCGAGCGTCGTCACGAGCAATGACTTGTGTATCCGCACTGCAGCAACCCTCGCGCCTACCGATACTGCTTGTACGACTTCTCTTCGATCAGCCGCGACCCGAGCAGCACATTGATGCGCTTCTTGATCGCCGCGCGCTCGTCGTTGCACACGTACACCGCGCGCGCCAGCTCGATGAAATCGCGATCGAAGCTCTGTTTGGCCTCCTTGTCGCGGATGCGATCCTCGATGTCCCACAGCCGCTCGTTGACGTCCTGCAGCGCGCGCTCATCGGCGGCGAGCTCCTGCGCGGCGCAGCCGCAGTCCCGCCAGGTCTGCTCCAGCAGCGCAAGTTCCAGCTTCACGTTGGCGAGCTTGGCGGCATCAGGGATGCGCACCTGCTTGATCCTGAGGATGGTGATCTTGTCCAGCAGCTCCCCCGGAGAGATGGGAACCAGGAGGTCTTTCATGGGCGTGATCCTAGCAACTCGTCGAGTCTCGCGGTGACCTGCGCGACGCTGATCAGGTCCATGACGCCCGGCTCTTCGATCCTGTGGTTCCACGGCAGTTCGCCGGACTCACAGCCGCGAAAGGCGCGCGCGGCCGCGGGGTACGCGTCGACGCACCAACGGCCCGACAGATACGGGCCGCTGCGCGCCGGGTTGGTGGCGGCGTACAGCCCCACCACCGGGGTGCCCACCATGGTCGCCATGTGCACCGGACCCGAGTCGGGGCTCACCAGCACCCGCGCTCGCGCCAGCAGCGCGAGCAGCTCGGGCAGCGTGTCCTTGCCGATCTGGTTGACGAGCCCGCTGCCGTAGGCCTGCTCGATTTCGGCGCCGGTGCGCCGCTCGAGCTCGCTCGGTCCGCCGGCGAGGATCACGCGCATGCCGTGACGGCTGGCGGCATGCTGCGCGAGCGCTGCGTAGCGCGCCGCGCGCCAGTTGCGCAGTGCATGCCTCGAGCACGGATTGATGATGAGCGTGGGCCGCGCGTCCGGGATCAGCCGCTCGGCGTAGGCGCGCGCGGCCGCCGGCAGCGGCAGGTCCCAGCGCAGCAGCCGTTCGGGGATGCCCAGTGCGGCGAGAAAGCCGAAAAAACTGTCGAGCACGTGCTCGCGGCGCTGCGCGGGGATGCGCGCGTTGGTGAACAGCCACTGCAGCTCGCGGGCCCGCGCACGGTCGAAGCCGAGCTTCACGGCCGCCGGCACGCAATGCGCCACCAGGCTCGAGCGCAGCGCGAGTTGCATGTGCAGCAGCGCGTCGAACCGCCGGCCACGCAGCCGAGCGCGCAGCGCGCGCAGGGCCGTGAGGCTTGCGCGCTTGTCCACGGTGATAAACTCGACGCCCTCGATGAGACTCATGAGGCCTGCTTCGGTCTTGCCGATGATCCAGCTCAGCTGTGTCGCGGGCCACGCCTGCTGTAAGGTGCGCACGATCGGCACCACGTGGCAGGTATCACCGATCGCCGACAGCCTGAGGATGCACACACTGCGCGGCGGTTCGGCGAAAGGCAGCATCATGGAGTCAGGTTCGTGAACGGGCGCTGGGCGCTCGGCCCGGAAGTGAAACACGGCGCCCTCGCGGGCGGCGCCATGCTATATGACGCCTCGCGCGTGGGCAATTTGAGTCCCAACTGGTTCGACCCGAAGTACTGGGAGGCGCGCGGCGAGCTCGATGGCGCGGCGCGCGGCCGCGGCACCACCCATTTCGTCAGATCCGCGGGCAAGGATTACGTGCTGCGCCACTACCGGCGCGGCGGGCTGATCGCGCGCGTCTCGGGCGATCGCTACGTCTGGCAGGGCGAGCAGAGCACGCGGCCGTTCGAGGAGTGGCAGCTGACCTACCGTCTGCATCGTGCGGGGCTGCCGGTGCCGGCGCCGCTCGCGGCGCGCTACCGCCACCACGGCTTCACCTACACCGGCGACATCATCACCGAGCGGGTGGCCGTAGTCGGCTCGCTGAGCGAGTGCCTGCGCACCGGGGCGCTGTCGGTGCTCACCTGGATTGCCATCGGTCGCTGCATCCGCAGATTCCACGACCTCGGGGTGTGCCATGCGGACCTCAATGCGCACAACGTGCTGCTGAGCGAGGAGGCCGTGTACCTCATCGATTTCGATCGCTGCGAGCTGCGCCGGCCGGGGTTGTGGTGCGACACCAACCTGGTGCGGCTGCGCCGCTCGCTGGAGAAGGTCACCTGGGCGCTGCCGCCGGAGCGTTTCGGCGAGGCGGACTGGTACGCACTGCTCGACGGTTACCGCGAGAGCTCTGCCCCGCGCGCGCCGCCGGCGCCTTAGAACGCACCGGGCGCTCACTTGCGATTCGTCTATCTGCTCGCCGTCTATCTCGCCGCTCCGGTCATCTGCGCCGTGTTTCTGTGGCGCGGTCTGAGAGACCGCGGCTACTGGCGCAACTTCCGCCAGCGCTTCGGCTTCGGCGCGCGGACCGTGCCGCACGGGGTGTGGATCCACGCGGTCTCGGTCGGGGAGGTGCAGGCCTGCGCGCCGCTGGTGGGGGTGCTGCGGCAGCGCTATCCGGAGCTGCCGCTGACCGTCACGGCCGTCACGCCCACCGGCGCCGCGCGGGCGCGGGCCCTGTTCGGCAACGCCGCGCAGGTACGCTACGTGCCGTTCGATCTGCCCGGCGCGGTGCGGCGCTTCTTCGCGCGCGTGCAGCCGCGGCTCGCGGTCATCGTCGAGACCGAGCTGTGGCCGAACCTGTACCGCGAGTGCGCACGGCGGCGCGTGCCGCTGGTGCTGGCCAGCGCGCGGCTCTCGGCGCGCTCGGTCGGCCGCTATCGGCGCCTGGGAGCGCTGTTTCGCGACACCCTGTCGCAGGCGGCCGTGGTGGCGGCCCAGGGCGCGGTCGATGCCGAGCGCTTTCACGCGCTGGGCGCGGATCCTGCCAGCACCCACGTGACCGGCAATCTGAAGTTCGATTTCCAGCTGCCACCGCGAACCGTGGAGCGCGGCGCGCGGCTGCGCGAGCAGTACGCGCACGCCCGGGCGCTGTGGGTGGCAGGCAGCACCCACGGTGGCGGCGAGGAGCAGGCGCTGCTCGAGGCGCAGCGGCGCGTGCGCGCGCTGCACCCGGAAGCGCTGCTGGTGCTGGCGCCGCGTCATCCGCAGCGCTTCGCCGAGGTCGCGGCGTTACTGCACCAGGCCGGCGCGAGCTTCGTGCGCCGCTCGCAGGGCGCTGCGGCCGCGGCGCAGACCTGCGAGGTGCTGCTGCTCGACTCCCTCGGGGAGCTGCTGGATTTCTACGCGGCCGCCGATGTCGCCTTCGTGGGCGGGAGCCTGGTGCCGATCGGCGGCCACAACCTGCTCGAACCGGCCGCGCTCGGGGTGCCGATCCTGACCGGCCCGTACAACTCCAACAGCGAGGAAATCGCGCGTCTGCTGATCGCCGGCGGCGCCGCCGAGGTCGTGCGCGACGCCGCCACGCTCGGCGCGCGTGTCAGCGCGCTGCTGGCGAACCCGGAGGCCCGGGTGCGTATCGGTGCGCAGGGACGCGCCTCGGTGGACAGCAACCGCGGTGCGCTCGGCAAGCTCCTGGGGTTGATCGAACCGCTGCTGAACGAGCCGTGAGCCTTCAGGGCTTCGCGCGCGGTGGCGGCGCTGCCGGCGGGACGGTGGGCGCGAGGCTTTCGGGCGTCGCTTCCGCGGGCGAGGTCGGCGCCGCCACCGTCAGCCAGTTGTTGATGTCGGCGAGCTGCGCGCGGTCGAGGTTACCGGCCGCCAGGCGCAGCTGCAGCACGCTCACGATGTAATCGTAGCGGCTGCCGGAGTAGTCGGTCTTCGCCTGTACCAGGGTCTTGCGCGAGTTGAGGACGTCGACCGCCGTGCGGGTGCCGACCTCGTAGCCCGCCTCGGTGGCTTTGAGCGCCGTCTGACTCGACTCGAGCGCCTGGCGCAGCGCCTGCACGCGTGCGATGCCGCTGATCACGCCGAGGTAGGCGTCGCGCGCCTGACGCTCGGTGGCGCGTGAGCTCTGCACGACCGCTTCCCTGGCGGCGATCCACAGGTACTGGGTCTGACGCACCTTCGACTGAGTCAGGCCGCCCGCGAACAAAGGCACGGTGAGCTGCAGTGCGATCTGGCGGTCGTTGAGCTTGCCGTCAATGGGGGTGGACGTGGAGGTCTGCGGCACTGGCGGTGGCAGGTTGATGATCTCGCTGGCGTTGGTCTGCGTGTACGAGCGTCCCGCGACCAGGTCGAGCGTCGGGAAATGGCCGCCGACGGCGATGCGCACGTTGTCGCGCGCGATCTCCGCCCCCAGGCGGCTGGAGATGAGCGACAGGTTCTGCTCCAGGGAGATGCTGACCCAGCGGCTCTCGTCGGCGGGCTCCGGGCTCTTCAGCGTCATGTCGGCGCCGGGCTTGGCGAGCTGCGGGTACTTCTCGCCGGTGATTTCCTGCAGCTGGTCCTCGGAGGTCGCGAGCGTGCGCTTGGCGGCGATCACGGCCGCGGCGGCGGTGTCGCGCGCCGCCTTGGCTTCCTGTACATCGGTGATGGCGATGAGCCCCACCTCGAAGCGCTTGTTCGCCTGATCGAGCTGGCGGGAGATGGCTTCGAGGGACGCCTGGTTGGCTTCCAGCCCGTCCTCGGCGGCCAGCACGTTGAAGTAGGCCTGCGCGACGCGCAGGATCAGCTGCTGCTCGGCGGCCTGGTAGGTGGCCTCGGCCTGGGCGACCTCGCGGCCGGCTTCCTTGAGCGCCATCCAGTTCGCCCACGAGAACAGGTTCTGCCGCAGATTCACCGCCCACTGCCTGGTGTTCGTATCGGTCGTGATTTGAAACCGTTCTGCCGTCGGGGGCTGGAAGACTTGGTCCTGAAATCCAGCGCTGTGAGCGCCTGAAATGCCCGCGGTGCCGCTCAGCTGCGGCAGCAGCGCGGCCAGGGCCTGGGGGCGAGCCTCGCGCGCCGCCAGCCGGTTGGCGTCGGCCTGGCGGATGACCGGGTCGTTGTGCACCGCGTCTTCGAACACCCCTACCAGATCCTTGGCGGGCGCGGCGCCCGAAAACGCGAGTAACACCAGTGCGAGAGTCGAGGCACGATTCATGGCATTCCCTTCATTCAAAACTGCAGGGGCGGATCCGGGTCAAAAAGTGAACCCCGCTGGCCGCACGGCGTGCACCAGCGGGTCGATCACCGTCTCGAACAGGCTCTCGGTGCTCCAGGCGTCCTCGGCCGTGCGGCGCACGAGGCGTGCTTCCATGACCGGCGCCTCGCCGACCACCACGAACAGCCGCCCGCCGGGCCTGAGCATGCGCTCGAAGCGCGCATCGTAGAGCGGCAGCGAAGCGCTCAGCGCAATGGCGCCGTAACGCGCGCCGCTGTCGGTGGCGAGCGCATCCGCGTCCAGTACCTCGACATCCCGCATACCGAGGGCCGCGAGATTGCGGCGCGCCGCGTCCGCCAGCTCCGGAAAGATCTCCAGCGAGCGCACCTGCTGCGCCATGGCGCGCAGGCACGCCGTGACGAATCCGCTGCCGGCCCCGATCTGCAGCACCGCCTCGCCGGCCTCGGGCAGCAGCGCCTGCAGGAGCCTGCCGGCCACGCTGGGGCGCAACATGTGCTGCCCGCGCGCCAGCGGCACCTCGACATCGGCATAGGCGCGGTAGCGCTGCCCGGGCGGGACGAACAGCTCGCGGGGTACCCGGCGCATGACCTCCAGCACACGAGCGTCCAGCACGTCCCACGCGCGCACCTGCTGCTCGATCATCTGTTCGCGGGCATCGGAGGTGTGCATCGTCTGGCCTCGGAATTGGACTTATTGCTTGTACGTTGAAAAGGCCGGAGAAGTTAAGGGTTTTCCCTCGCGCTGCCAAGCGGGCTTGCGACGAGATATGGTGAAATACCGACGGGGCGAGGGGGTGCGTGCGCTATGCTTGCCTGGACCGCAAGCCTCAGGCGCGACAAATCGAATTAGAGTGCCTGACAGGACCGCGCGGTAAAACCAAGCGGAAGGCTTGAAGAAGAAGGTAGATGTCGATCCTTGGGCTGTTGTGCCTGCTGTTGGCGCTCGTCGCCGCTCTGATCCTGGTGCTCTATGGGTTGCAGCGTCGCGAGTTGCACAGCATTGGGCAGCTGTCGCAGCAACTGCTGCGCATCGCCGCCGGCGGGCCGATCCCCGAGCGGCTGGATCGCGGCAGCGACAAGGCTGAAATCGCGGGCCTGGTCACGGCCGTCAATCACCTGTTGAGGCGCGCCAGAGGCGGCGCGGAGCGCGATGCCGCCCAGGCACCCAGACTGTTCACCGACCTGGGCGACCGCATTCACGAGGCAGTGCTGTTGCACAGGGAGGTGATCCTGTACGCCAACCGGCAGTTCGCGAGCCTGATCGGCGTCGATCGCGTGGAGCTCATCGGGCGGCGCCTCGCGGATCTGGTGCCGCCGGAATACTCCGAGCTGGTGGGCGAGAACATCCGCCGCCGCCTCGCCGGGGAACCGGCCGCCGAGCGCTACGAAATCGAGATGGTCGGGTTGCAGGGCCAGGTGAGCCGCCTGGAGATCAGCTCCGCGCCGGTCGATTTTCACCCCGGCCACGCGCTGTTGATCACCGGAGTGGAGATCATTCCCACCCAGACGACTCCGGCACTGCGGGTGGCGGGCGAGGGCGCCGCCGAGCCACAGCTGCTGGCGCTGCAGTCCCTGGCGGAGGCGATCATCACCACCGACAAGGACGGCCGCATCAGCTTCCTGAACCCCGCCGCCGAGCAGCTCACCGGCAGCGCCGCGAGCGCGGCCCAGGGCAAGCTCCTCGAGGAGATCGTGAGTCTCGTCGACGAGACCGACCGGCGGCTGCTCTCCGATCCGGTGCACCAGGCGCTCACCACCGGCGCACCCGTCAACTTGAGCCGCCGGGCGCTGCTGCTGTCGCGCACCAACGGCAGCGAGCGCTCCATCGAGCTGTCGGCCTCGCCCATCCGCAACAGCGCCCAGGAGCTGCTCGGTGCAGTGGTGCTGCTGCATGACGTCACCGAAATGCGCGGCCTCGCCCGCCAGATGTCGTACCAGGCGACGCACGACGCGCTCACCGGTCTCGTCAATCGCCGCGAGTTCGAGCGGCGCCTGGCGGAGGCGATCGAGAGCGGCCACCGCGGCGATGGCCAGCACGTGCTGTGTTATCTCGACCTCGATCGCTTCAAGCTCGTCAACGACACCAGCGGCCACCTCGCCGGGGACAGCATGCTGCGCGAGGTCGCGAAGCTGCTGCGCGACGCGGTGCGCGACAGCGACACGGTCGGGCGCCTCGGCGGGGATGAGTTCGGGACGCTGCTGATCGGCTGTCCGCTGGACAAGGCGCGGCAGATCGCCGATGACTTCACCCGCTCGGTGGGCGAGTACCGCTTCGTGTGGAAGGACAAGATCTTCAACAGCGGCGTGTCGGTGGGTCTGGTGGAGATCTCGCGCGAGAGCGGCACGCTGGAAGAGCTGCTGGCGGCCGCCGATACCGCCTGCTACGTCGCCAAGAAGCAGGGCAGCGGGCGGGTGGTGGTGTACTCGGCGCGCGATGAGGCCCTCGCCCGCCACACCGGTGAGATCCAGTGGCTGCAGCGCCTGCAGGGCGCGCTCAAGGAAAACCGCTTCCACCTGTACCAGCAGGTGATCGTTGCGACGCACGCCGAGGAGGGCGGACCTGCGATGGAGGTGCTGGTGCGGCTGCAGGACGAGGCCGGTCAGGAGCTGCCGCCCGCGGAGTTCATGCGGGCCGCCGAACGCTACCGGCTGATGGGGCTGGTGGACCGCTGGGTGGTGCAGGCGACGTTCGCCGCCCTCGGGCGCGGGGCGATCTCGGTGCCGGCCCGGCGCAGCGTCGCCATCAACGTGTCCGGTCAGACGCTCGGGGACGCACAGTTTCTCGAGTACGTGGTCGAGTGCTTCGATACCAGCGGGGTCGCGCCCGCGCAGGTGTGCTTCGAGATCAACGAGAACGCGGTGATCGCCAACCTCGATCACGCGCGCCGCTTCGTCGGGGTGCTGCACGGCATGGGCTGTCAGTTCGCGCTCGATGACTTCGGCTCGGGCGTCGGCTCGTTCTCGAATCTGAAGAATCTGCCCCTCGACTACCTGAAGATCGACGGCAGCTTCATGCGCAACCTGGCGCGCGACACCGTCAATCAGGCGATGGTGGCGGCGATGATCAAGCTCGCGCGCACGCTCAACTTCAAGGTCATCGCCGAGCAGGTGGAGGACGCGGCCGCGGTCGACATCGCGCGCCGGATGGGCGTCGATTACCTGCAGGGGTATGCCATCGGACGGCCGCAGCCGCTGTTGCTGGCGGCCTGAACGCACACGCGCCAGGCGAGGGCGGCGGGTGCCCTCGCTCGATGTCTACTTGGCGGGCTCGAACTTCAACGCCACGCCGTTCATGCAGTAGCGCTCACCGGTGGGCTCGGGTCCGTCCGGGAACACGTGACCCAGGTGACCGCCGCAGCGCGAGCAGTGCACTTCCGTGCGGCGCGTGAACAGGCTCCGATCCTCGCTCGTGCCTACCGCCCCCGGCAGCGGCTGAAAGAAGCTCGGCCAGCCCGTGCCGCTGTCGAACTTGGCGTCCGACGCAAACAGCCTCTGGCCGCAGCCCGCGCAGCGGAAGGTGCCGGCGCGTGCTTCGTGATCGAGGGGACTGGTCCCGGCGCGCTCGGTGCCATGCTGGCGCAGCACCTGGTAGGACTCGGGCGTGAGCTCGCGGCGCCAGTCGGCGTCGGACTTGTGCAGCGGAAACTCCTCGTCCGGGGACATGCTCCCTCGCCTCACAGCAGCGGCACCAGCAGCAGCGCCACGATGTTGATGATCTTGATCAGTGGATTGATGGCAGGCCCCGCGGTGTCCTTGTACGGATCGCCCACGGTGTCGCCGGTGACGGCCGCCTTGTGCGCCTCCGACCCCTTGCCGCCGAAGTTGCCCTCTTCGATGTACTTCTTGGCGTTGTCCCAGGCGCCGCCGCCGGTGGTCATGGAGATGGCGACGAACAGCCCGGTGACGATGGTGCCGATCAAGAGGCCGCCGAGCGCGCGGATGCCCGCACCGCTGCCCATGAGGGTGTTGATCACCAGCACCAGTACGATGGGCACCAGGATCGGCAGGAGCGAGGGCACGATCATCTCGCGGATCGCCGCGCGCGTGAGCAGGTCCACCGCGCGCGAGTAATCGGGTTTGGCCGTACCCGCCATGATTCCCTTGATCTCGCGGAACTGGCGCCGTACCTCGTTCACCACGGACGCCGCGGCGCGTCCGACCGCCTCCATGGCCATGGCGCCGAACAGGTAGGGCACCAGTCCGCCGATGAACAGGCCGATGATCACCGCCGGATCGGACAGCGAGAAGATCGCGAGCTTGCCGGCCGCCTCGAGGTTATGCGTGTAGTCGGCGAACAGCACCAGCGCGGCGAGCCCGGCCGAGCCGATGGCATAGCCCTTGGTGACCGCCTTGGTGGTGTTGCCCACGGCATCCAGCGGGTCGGTGATGTCACGTACCTGGCGCGGCAGGCCCGCCATCTCGGCGATGCCGCCGGCGTTGTCGGTGATCGGGCCATAGGCATCGAGCGCGACGATCATGCCCGTCATCGACAGCATGGAGGTCGCGGCGATGGCGATACCGTACAGGCCATCGAGCGTGAACGCGCCCCAGATCGCCAGGCACACGGCGATGACCGGCAGTGCGGTGGCCTTCATCGACACCCCGAGGCCCGCGATGATGTTGGTGGCATGGCCGGTTTGCGAGGCGGCCGCCACCTTGCGCACCGGAGAGTACTCGGTGGCGGTGTAGTACTCGGTGATCATCATCATCGCGGCGGTGAGCGCCAGGCCGATGAGCGCGCAGCCGTACAGCGCCGCGAGGCTCCCGGGCATGATCTGGCGTGTGATGAAGTAAAACGCCACGGCGGAGACCACCCCGGAGACGATCACGCCCTTGTAGAGCGCGTTCATGATCTTGCCGCCGGCGCGCGCGGAAACGAAGAACGTGCCGACGATCGAGGCGACGATCGAGGCGGCCCCGAGCGCGAGCGGATAGATGACGGCGGCGAAGGCGACGTCCGCCCCCCGATCGGCAAACAGCAGTCCGCCGAGCAGCATGGTCGCGACCAGCGTGACGGCATAGGTCTCGAACAGATCCGCAGCCATGCCGGCGCAATCCCCGACGTTGTCGCCGACGTTGTCGGCGATCACCGCGGGGTTGCGCGGGTCGTCCTCGGGGATCCCCGCTTCGACCTTGCCCACCAGGTCCGCGCCGACGTCCGCCCCCTTGGTGAAGATGCCACCGCCGAGGCGCGCGAAGATCGAGATGAGCGAGCCGCCGAATGCCAGGCCGACGAGGGCATGCAGCGCGCCGTCGGCGCCGACGGCGGGGAACTGCCGCAGCAGCAGGTAGTAGCCGGCAACCCCGATCAACCCCAGGCCCACCACCAGCATGCCGGTGATCGCCCCGCCACGGAACGCCACGGTGAGCGCGGCGTTCAGGCCCTCGGTGGCGGCCTGTGCGGTGCGCACGTTGGCGCGCACCGAGATGCTCATGCCGATGTAGCCGGTCAGACCCGACAGCAGCGCGCCCACCGCAAAACCGCCCGCCGTCGGCCAGCCGAGCGGCGAGAACCCCATCACCACGAGCAGCGCCACGCCCACCACCAGGATGGTGCTGTACTGGCGGTTGAGGTACGCCTTGGCGCCGGTCTGTATCGCGGCGGCGATCTCCTGCATGCGGGCGGTGCCCGCCGGCAGTCGCAGAATCAACCTCATCGAGAACACGCCGTAGAGGACGGCGAGCACGCCGGCCGCGATCGCGACCCACAGCCACAGGGTGGCATCCATCGGGAGATCTCCCCCAAAAAAGGCCGCGCACTATAGCATGGCGGCGTCAACGCTCAGCGCCGGCAGCGGCTGCGCCCGCGCCGCAGCAAGCGGCGTCAGATCTTGAACTCGCCGCTCAGCTTGCGGCGCACCGCTACGCCCTTGATGCGCACGTAGTCGGGCAGCCCGTTCTTGTAGGGCGGATAGGCTTCGCCGGCGATCAGCGGCTCGAGGTAGCGGCGGCAGGCCTCGGTGATGCCGAAGCCGTCCGCGCGGATGTACCCGGGCGGCAGCTTCTTCTCCTTGTTGGCGACCTGCGCGAGCGGCACCTGCCCGATCACCCACCGGTAGGGCTTCGAGGCCTTGCGTATGATCACCGGCATCACCGCGTTCACGCCCCGGGCGGCCAGTTCCACCGCCGCCTTGCCGACCGCATACGCCTGCTCCACGTCGACCCGGGAGGCGATGTGGCGCGCCGAGCGCTGCAGGTAATCCGCCACCGCCCAGTGATACTTGTAGCCGTGCGCCTCGCGCACCATGTTGGCCACCAGCGGGGCGACCCCGCCCAGCTGGGTATGTCCGAAGGCATCCGTGGTACCGGCGTCGGCGAGGAACCTGCCGTCCGCATAGGCGGCCCCCTCGGAGACCACGATCACGCAGTAACCGCAGTCGCCGACGCACTGTCGCACGCGATCGAGAAATTTCTGCTGCTCGAACGCAATTTCCGGAAACAGGATGATGTGGGGTGGCTCGCCGGCGCCGCGGCCGGCGAGCCCGGCGGCCGCGGCGATCCAGCCGGCGTGACGACCCATCACTTCGAACACGAACACCCGGGTGGAGGTGCGCGCCATGGAGGCGACATCGAGCGCCGCCTCGCGCGTGGACACCGCGACGTACTTGGCGACCGAGCCGAAGCCCGGACAACAATCCGTAGCGGGCAGATCGTTGTCCACGGTCTTCGGTACGCCCACACAGGTGATGGGATAGCCGAGCGCCGCGCCGAGCTGCGACACCTTCAGCGCGGTGTCCATCGAGTCATTGCCGCCGTTGTAGAAGAAGTAGCCGATGTCGTGGGCGCGGAACACCTCGATCAGGCGCTCGTACTCGGTGCGGTTCTGCTCGATGCCCTTCAACTTGAAGCGCGCCGAGCCGAACGCGCCGGCGGGCGTGTGCTTGAGCGCGCGGATGGTCGCGGCGCTCTCGCGGCCGACGTCGATGAGATCCTCGGTGAGCGCGCCGATGATGCCGTGGCGCCCGGCGTACAGCTTGCCGATCTGTCTGCAGCGCATCGCGGTCTCGATCACCCCGCACGCGGAGGCGTTGATCACGGCCGAGACCCCGCCCGACTGGGCATAGAAGGCGTTCCTGCGGACGATCTTTTTCATGGCCGTGAGCGCTGCCGGCAAGGGTGACGGGAGGGTGGCGGGCAAGAATAACGCACGCGTGCCGAGAAGCGCAGGTCCGGCGGTGGCGCCGGCGGGTGTTTGACCTCCCGGAGGGGCGCCGGTAACGTGGCGCACCCTCGTGGCTGCAACGGCAGCGCTGTCGCGACTGAACAAACATGCGCATCGTTCTGTTGGGCGCGCCCGGCTCCGGCAAGGGCACCCAGGCCCAGCGTCTGGTGGAGCGGGCCGGTATTCCGCAGATCTCGACCGGAGATCTGCTGCGGGCGGCCGTCGCCCGAGGCACCGAGCTCGGCCGCCAGGCGCGGGAGGCGATGGATGGTGGCCGGCTCGTCGAGGACTCCCTGGTGCTGGGCATGATCCGCGAGCGCCTGGGCGAGCCCGATACCCGCCGCGGTTTCATTTTCGATGGTTTCCCGCGCAACCTCGCCCAGGCTCACGCGCTCGAGCGGCTGCTCGAAGCGCTGCAGCAGCCCCTCGACGCGGTGGTGCAGTTCGACGTCGACTACCGCGAGCTGGTGCGGCGCATCTCCGGCAGGCGCAGCTGCGCGGACTGCGGGCGCGTGTTCAACATGCTCACTTCCCCGCCGCCCTCGAGCGAGTCTTGTCCCAGGACCGGGGCCCCGCATCGGCTCATGCAGCGCCCGGATGACAACGAAGCGACGGTGGCCGAGCGGCTGCGCGTGTACGACGAGAAGACCCGGCCGCTGATCGATTTCTACCGCGCACGCGGCCTGCTGCGCGTGATCGACGCCGCAGGGGACGTGGATGAGGTCACGCGGCGTCTGGCACAGGCGCTCGGCGCGCCGCTGCGTGCGCCGCGGCGCACCAGGGCCGCGAGCCCCGTCAAGACGGCGGCGAGGAAGCGGGCGTCGGTGAGCGCCTCACGCGCCCGCGCCGGCCGAGCGGTGCGCCGCAAACGCACCGCCCTGCGCTCCTCCGGCAGCAAGGCCGCCGCGAAGACGGCACGGGCGGCGCGCGGGAAATCCCCGCGCCTGGGCCGCTCCGGGCGCGGTCGACTCAAGGGAAAACGCCGCTGACCCGCCGCGCCCCGTTCGACGGCATCGAGCTAGAGCGCGGCGAGCAGCCGCTCCCCGAGCATCGCGCGGCGCCAGCCGCGCAGCACCGCGCCGTCGCGTCGTCCGTCGGCCAGCTGCTCGAGGTCGCGCCGCGTAGCCAACACCTCCGGCACCAGGTTCAGCTCCGCGGCCACCGCCTGGCTGACGGCGCCGAGCTTCTTCACCAGCGCGGCCTTCACCGGATCGGGACGCGCCCGGGCCACAAGCGGGGGCGCGGGGTGCGGAACCTCGGCGGCGCGCACCTGGGCGAGCAGCTCCTCGCCGCGCCGCTTGACGAGCCCCGGCGGCATTGCCGCAATCTGCGCCAGCGCTTGCAGCGTGCGCGGCACCTGCACCACGATCTCGCGCAGCAGGGTGTCATCGAGGATCCAGCCGCGCGGGCGGTCGTGTTCCACCGCACAGCGTTCGCGCCACGCGGCCAGGGCGCGCGCCAGCCGCGCGCGCGCCGGGTCCAGGTCGCGCAGCCCCTTGATGCGCAGCCACGCGTTGTCGGGCTCGATCGTGAGCGCGCCCGGGTCCTCGAGCGCGGCGAGCTCTTCGGCGAGCCAGTCCAGGCGCCCGAGGTGAGCGAGCTGCTCCTGCAGTCGCGCGGCCAGCGGCAGCAGGTAGCGTACGTCATCGAGCGCGTACTCGATCTGCGCGGGCGACAGCGGGCGGCGCGACCAGTCGGTGCGCGTGTGGGACTTGGCGAGCTCCCGTCCCAGGAGTCTGCGCACGGCTTCCGCGTAGCCGATCTGGGCGGGCAGGCCGGTGAAAGCGGCGGCGATCTGGGTGTCGAACACCGGCCGCACCAGGCCCGTGAGCGGCAGCAGCACCTCCAGGTCCTGGCGGCAAGCATGCATCACCTTGACGAGGGCCGAGGAGGCCAACACCTGCGCCAGCGGCTTCAGATCCGGGAGCGCGAGCGGATCGACGCACGCGGCGTCGTCAGGCGCCGACAGTTGCACCAGGCACAGCTGCGCGCGATAGGTGCGCTCGCGCAGGAATTCGGTGTCCAGGCCGATGCGCGGCTCCCTGGCGAGACGCGCGGTCAGCGCGGCAAGGTCGGGGGTGTTGCTGACGATGCGCTGCAACGGAGTCTGATAATGATCTGTACAATCGGGCGTGCCCATTATGCGAGGCGCGCGCCGGCATCGGAAGTCATGAAGGAGCTCATTCAGCTCTTTGCGCAGATCGCATTGCTGCGCCGGGGCCCGCAGGACCTGCCGGCCTCGACGCGGCTGCTCGCGCTGACCGTCAGCGCTTACCTGGGCGTGAATCTGGTGGTGAGCAGCGTGCTGCCGCCGGTCAAGAGCTGGCCCGCGCAAGTGCTGGTCGACACGCTGTTCACACTCGCCTGGTATGTCGCGCTGCTGAAGCTCGCAGGGCGCGCGGAGCGCATCCTGCAGACCGCGACGGCGGTATTCGGACTGCAGGGGCTGCTGTCGCCGCTGCTGATCGCTTCCGATTGGCTCATGCTGCGCCTGGGCGAGGATGCGCTGTGGCAGGTGCCGGTCGCCTGCGCGGGGCTGCTGCTGATCATCTGGCTGGTCGCCGCCAGCAGCCAGATCGTGAAGGCGGCGCTCGAGTGGTCGAGCCCGGCGAGCGTCGTGCTGGTGATATTGCAGATCTTCACCGGGCGGCTGTTGGTGTTGGCACTGTTTCCCCCCGTCAAGGCCTGAAGTCAGCCCCGATGCACGTTCATATCCTGGGCATCTGCGGCACGTTCATGGGCGGGGTCGCCGCCCTGGCCCGCGCCGCGGGCTTCCGCGTCAGCGGCTCGGATCGCAACGTCTACCCGCCCATGAGCACACAGCTGGAAGCGCTCGGCATCGCGGTGACCGAGGGCTTCGAGGCCGCGCAGCTCACGCCGGCGCCGGACGTGGTGCTGGTCGGCAACGTCATGACGCGCGGCCAGCCGGTCATCGAAGCGTTGCTCGAGAGCGGCCTCCCCTTTGCGTCGGGGCCCGAGTGGCTGGCGCGCGAGGTGCTCAAAGGGCGCTGGGTGCTCGCGGTCGCCGGCACCCATGGCAAGACCACGAGCGCCTCGCTCCTGGCGTGGATCCTCGAGCACGCCGGCCGCAACCCCGGGTTTCTCATCGGTGGCGTGCCGGCGAACTTCGGCGTGAGCGCCCGCCTCGGCGCCGCACCGTGCTTCGTCATCGAGGCGGATGAGTACGACACGGCGTTCTTCGACAAGCGCGCGAAATTCGTGCACTACAGTCCGCGCACGCTGATTCTCAACAACCTCGAGTATGACCACGCCGACATCTACCCCGACGTCGGCGCCATCCAGCGCCAGTTCCACCACCTGGTGCGCATCGTGCCCGGGGGCGGGCGCATCGTGTGGAACGCCGCCGACGCGCTGCTGCGCGACACGCTGCAGATGGGGTGCTGGACGCCGCTCGAGGGCTTCGCACGCGAGCCGCGTACCGATGCGCTGTGGAGCGCGCGGGCGGTGCACGGCGTGCAGGACTTCTCGCGCTTCGAGCTCCTGGAGGGCGGGCAGCCGCGCGGCACCGTACAGTGGTCGCTGATCGGGGCGCACAACGTGGAGAACGCGCTCGCGGCGATCGCCGCCGCGCGCCATGTGGGTGTGGAGGTGAAGCAGGCGCTGGATGCGCTGCAGGCATTCCAGGGCATCGCGCGCCGCCTGCAGCTGTACGGCGAGGTCAACGGCATCCGCGTCTACGACGATTTTGCGCACCACCCCACCGCGATCACGACCACCATCGACGGCCTGCGCCGCCGTGTCGGAGCCGAGCGGATCATCGCGGTGCTCGAGCCGCGCTCCCACACCATGCGCATGGGCGTGCATCGGCTCACGCTCGCCCCGGCGCTCGCCGCCGCGGACCAGGTGTGGCTGTACACGGCAGCGGATCTGGGCTGGGACACCGGCGGGGTGCTCGCCGCGCTCGGCGAGCGCGCTCACGGCAGCGGCGACATCGACACGCTGGCGCGCGATCTCGCCCGCGCGGCGCGCCCCGGAGACCACCTGCTCATCATGAGCAACGGCGGCTTCGGCGGTCTGCACGGCAAGCTGCTCGCGGAACTGGAACGCGCCGCCGGCACCGCCCTGCCGGGGCGCAGGCGTTAGCGCGCATGCCCCCGGCCGGCCTGGCGCTGTTGCCGCTGAATACGGTGTTGTTTCCGGGCGGGCCGCTGTCGCTGCGCATTTTCGAGCCGCGCTACCTGGACATGGTGCGCCGCTGCCTGAAGGAGCACAGTGCCTTCGGTGTGGTGCTGATCCTCGCGGGCGCGGAAGCGGGTGCGGTCTCGGCCGTGGCCGACACCGGCACCAGTGCGCGGCTGGTGGATTTCGACACGCTGCCCGACGGGCTGCTCGGGATCACCTGCCTGGGCGAGCGGCGCTTCCGGGTGCGGCGGCGCTGGCAGCAGAGCGATGGCCTGAATCTGGCCGAGGTCGATTATCTGCCCGAGGACGCGTCCAGCGCGCTGCCGGCAGCGCTGGCGCACCTGGGTGAGCTGCTGCGCGAGGTGCTGCCGAGGCTCGGCGGCGCGTACACGCATGTCGACAGCCACTACGAGGACGCCGGCTGGGTCGGCAACCGCTGGGCCGAGATCCTGCCGCTCACCCCCGCGGAGAAACTCGAGCTGCTCGAGCTCGCTGATCCCCTGGCGCGCCTGGCACAGGTGGCCGCATGGTCAGAGCGGCAGCCCCCGGCTGCGGGCGTATAGCGCGAGGTATTTGCGCCGCACGTAGTTCGCCTCGATCAGGGCAAACACCAGCCCGCGCCAGCCGTCGAGAAAGCCCAGCCGCAACAGGTAGCCGCGCACGAAGCGCCACTGCGGATTCACCACCACCGGGGTCAGTCCGCAGCGCCGGCCGCGCTCGTACATCGCCTGCGCCATCAGCTCGGCGTAGCGCTGCATGCGGTTCTGATGGTCGGCGAGACTGCGGTAGGCGTAGTGCTCGAGACGGCCGTGAAGCCTCCCCGTGCGGCCCTGCACGTGCGTATTCTCGTGAATCTCGTAACCGCTCCAGCCGCCGCGGCGCCGATCGAACAGGCGCACCAGACGGTCCGGGTAGGCGTTGCCGTGGCGCAGGAAGCGGCCGAAGTAGTCGGTGATGCGCGGTATCGACCAGCCGGCGGGGCCCGTGAAGCCCTGCGCCCTGAGCGCGAGAATCTCGGCGCGCAGCGCCGCGCTCACGCGCTCGTCGGCGTCGAGGCACAACACCCGGTCGTGGCGCGCCGCATCGACGGCGAACTGCTTCTGCGAGCGGTAACCGGGCCAGTCGCGCTCGATGACCCGCGCCCCGAGGGCGGTGGCGAGTTCGCGCGTGCCGTCGGTGGAATGGGCGTCGACCACGACGATTTCGTCGCAGAAGGCGACGGAACGCAGGCAGGCTTCGATACGGTCGGCTTCGTTGAAGGTGATAATGCAGGCGGACAAGCCGCTGTCACTCGCCACGCGCACCTCAGCCGTCGCCTCGAGCAAGTCCGTAGAATACTCTCAAAATGAGCTCGGTCCTGTTCTACGACCCGCTGTGCCGGCAGCCCTACGACACGCGCACCCTGCACACGTGCGCCCTGGGAGGCACCGAGGCGACCCTGACACGGGTGGCCGATGCGCTGGAGGCGTTCGTGATCCAGCACAACCGCGCCGAGGACTGGGGCCGCTATCGCCGGCCGCAGCGCATTTCCGGCATCACCCACGTGATCGTCAACCGCGACTCGCGCGCGCTGCCGCTGGTGGCCAAGCACTACCCCGGCGCCCGCACGTACCTGTGGCTGCACGACCAGGTGAATCCGGGCTCGCGGCGCGCGCGCTGGCTCGCCGGCACCGCCGCGCTGCTGCGCGAGATGGCGGCGACGGCGGTGTGCGTATCGGACTCGCAGCGCCGCGGCGTCGAGGCCACGCTGCGCCGCATCGGCGTTGCCGCGCAGGTGCGCGCGCTCACCATCTACAACGCGGTGGAGGAGGCGCTCACGCCGGACGACACGCCGGTGGATGAGCGCAAGCTGATATTCTTCTCCTCTCCCAACAAGGGACTCAACTTCACGCTCGATGCCTTCAGCGCGCTGAAGCGCCGCATGCCGGATCTGCGCCTGGTGGTGGGCAATCCCGGCTACAAGGCCGGCGGCGACGCGCGCCGCGCGGGGGTCGAGTTCCTCGGCCCGCAGCCTCAGGCCCGCATCCACGCCGAGGTGCGCAGTGCGCTGTGCACCTTCTTTCCCAACTTCGTGATTCCGGAGACCTTCGGCCTGGTGTTCGCCGAATCCCACGCCCTGGGTACGCCGGTACTCACTCACGACTGCGGCGCGGCGCTGGAAGTCGTCGGCGACCCGCGGCAGGTGCTGCCGCTCACCCCAGGGTACCGCCTCTACGAGGCCGCGGTGGGCGGTCTGCCGTCGCGCTGGCGGCGGCTGCCGGCGCGGCTCGCGGCGAGCGCCGGGCTGTTCGATGCCTATCTCGAGCGCATCCGCGCCTGGCGCAGCGGCGGGCGGCCGCGCACCGGCCCGGATCCGCGTTTCCGCCTGAGCACGGTTACGGAGCAGTGGCGCGCGCTGCTGCGGTCCTGAGGGCGTTGTCCTCCGCGTCCAGTGCACACCACGCCGCGAACACCGTCTCCACCGAAATCTGATCGAGGCGCGTGGACTGCGGCGGTCCGCCTACGCCCAACACCGGCGAGCCGCAGGGGCTGCGCGGCAGCCACTGCTGCTGGGAGTGCGCGCCGAACAGCACCACCAGCGGCAGGCCTAGCGCCGCCGCCGCATGCGCGGGACCGGTGTCGACGGAGATCATGCTGTGCGAGCGCGCACACAGCGCCAGCAGGCGCGGCAACCGCAGCTCCGCCGCCGCCACCGCCGGCAGCTGCGCCGCCGCGGCAATCCACTCGAGCAGCCGTGACTCGCGCGGCGCGCCGCATAGCACGATGAGCGCCTGCGGCAGCCGCGCGTGGATGCGGCGCAGCAGCCCCGCCCAGCGCTCGAGCGGCCACGCCTTGTCGTCCGCCGGCAAGACGCGCAGCCGCCGGCCACGCATGGTGCGCCGGTTGCCGGGCTGCACCAGTATCAGGGTGCGGTCGCGCCAGCCTTGCCGCTCGAGCCACGCGGCGCACTCGGCGCGCGCCGCATCCGACACCGTAAGAAGCGGCGCGCAGCGCGGCGCGGGCGCCGGCCACGGGTAGTCGGACGCGTTGAACGCCGCGGGCGTGAGGCGGCCGAAGCTCACCAGGCGGTCGACCCAGTGCGTCGGCGCAATTTTGGACGTGCGGGGTAGGGCGGTGTCCAGGTCCGTCTGCGCATCGACCCGGTGCGTCGGCGCAATTCTGGACGTGTGGGGTAGGGCGGTGTCAGGGCCCGTCTGCGCGAGAAATACGCAGCGCGCCGCTTCGATGCCGCTGAAGCGCAGCAGGCGCCGGATTCTCGCCAGCTTGCGCAGATCGGTCTCGCAGACATAGACCGGGCCGGCGCGGCTGGCGCGCAGCGCCCGCCGCGTGCGCCACCAGGTGGGGTCGAATGCCCAGGCGGTGTAGCGATGCAGGCACGACACGCGCGCCACATCGGCGTGCGCCGCGTAGATCTCACCCAGCCAGGCGCCGGCGCCGATGACGTGACACGGACTGCCGAAGCGACGATGCAGGATTTCCAGTAGCGCGGACAGCAGGATCAGGTCCCCGACCCGGCCGAACCAGATGACGATCGGCTGCACGGGGGGTGCCGGCATGACTCCTCACCGCAGTGGGAAGCACATAAGCTAGTCGGATCGGGGCGGCCGTGGCAAGCGAGTCATGAAGCGATGCGAGCTTTTGCCTGGTTTCTGGCACTGATGGCGCTGGCGCTGGCGGCCATCGCCGTATTCAGCTACCCGGCGTGGACGCTGCTGCACCCCTTTTTCGACTTCCCGTTCCACCGCGTCGGCGAGCGCATCGGCATGCTCGCGTTGCTGGTGGGGTTCGTGCTCATCGCGCGGCACCTGAGGCTCGCCGACCGCACCAGCCTCGGATACGGGCTGCCGCGCCGCGCGTTCCTGCGCGAGATGTCGCTCGCGCTCATCCTCGGCGTGGCGAGCATGCTGGCGGTGGTGGGCTTGATGAGTGCGCTCGGGCTGCTGGAGTGGACGCCGGCCGCAGACTTCAGCGGCGTGGATCTGCTGCGGCTCGCTGCGCTGCGCCTGGTCAGCGGCTTCGCGGTGGCGTTCATCGAGGAGACGTTCCTGCGCGGTGCGATGCACACCGCGATCGAACGCGAGTCCGGGACGCGCCTTGCCGTGCTGCTGACGGCGCTGTTGTACGCGGCGACGCACTTTCTCGCCAGCCACCACATCGCGCCCGCGCAGGTCACGCCGCGCAGCGGCCTGGAGCTGCTGGCCGGGACGCTGCACTCGTGGGCGCAGCCGGCGGGCATCGTCGATGCGTTCCTCGCGCTGCTGGCGGTGGGCGTGCTCCTCGGCCTGGTGCGCGCGGCGACCGGCAACATCGCCGCCTGCGCCGGGCTGCACGCGGGCTGGGTGTGGGTGATGCTGGTCGCGCACGAGCTGACACGGCCGGCGCGCGGCGCGCCGCTGGGCTTTCTGCTCAGCCGCTTCGATGGCTTCGTGGGCTGGCTGGTGCTGGCGTGGACCGCCGTGCTGGCGGTGCCGTTGTGGCGCTTCTACTCGGCACGCGCCGCTCGGCAGCGCGGGTGAAGAAAGCGGGAGCAGGCGTGAGCGCAAAACAGGAGTTTCGCGGGCGTGCGCGCCAGGGGCGAGGCGCAGCGCGCCGAGCGGGTTTGCCAGGACGGCAAACCCAGGGCTTTCCGCGCGAAGCAGGATTGCGAAGCGCGGAAAGGCGCGCCCGCAGCCTACAGGGACGTACTTGCGGCGGCCGCGAAAGTCCTGTTTTGCGATCCGGGCCTGCGGCCTACGACTAATTCAGCTGCGCCGGCGCAAACCCGTCCTTGCGCAGCAGCTCGAGCAACCCTCCCTCACCCACCAGGTGCAACGCGCCCACGATCACCAGGCAGTTGCGCTCGCCGTGCAGGAGCTGCTCGATCTGCGGCAGCCAGCGCTGATTGCGCTGGGTCACCAGCGGGCGATAGAGCGCCGGGAAGGCGCGGTACTCGCGCGCCAGCAGGTCGGCGAGCCGGGCAGCGTCGCCGCGGCGCCAGGCGCTGAGCACCGCCTGCATCTCGCCGGCGGACTCCTTCAGCTCACTCAGCGTCTGGTCGAGCAGCCGCAATTGATCCTCGCGAGACAGCGTCTCCAGACTGCCGAGCTCTTCGGACAGAGTCTCCAGGCCCGCGGTCGGCTTGCTGTCGGATTGCGCGCGCTGCACGAGCTGCGCCTCGACGCCCTGTTGCGGATCGAACCCCAGATGCAGGTACTGGAGGTCGGCGAGCTCGATCCCCACGACCCAGGGCGACTGGCCGTCGAGAAGCTCCATCGAGAGGCCGAGGTCGGCCGCCGCGGCACTGACACGCGTGTAGCGCGGCTCCCCGAGCACGCCACGCAGCGTACTGCCGGCCGGCAGCGCGCCATGCTCCGTCATCCAGCCGGCCACCTGCAGCGGATCGAGTTGGCCCAGATCGAGCTCCATCACGAGCTGGCCCGAGTCCGCGTAGGCGCGGTCGAACGCCGACGGCAGCACTGCGTCCTGCGCCGGCAGCAAGTGCACGGAACCTGCCAGGTATACGGTGTTGTGTGCGCCGCGGACTGCCCACACCGGGCCGGCGGCGTGAGCGGTCAGGCTGCCGAGCAGGCCGAGCGCGAGGAACCACCGGCATGCCGTTCGACCCATACGACCTCCGTCAGCAGCGAGCCGTCGGCGTGCAGCTCGAGCGTGCGATAGCCCGGCGGGCGGCGGTCCACCGCGAATTCGTCGGCGTTCGGCAGGAACTGCGCGCAGGTCGAAGGCGTCGCCAGCAGCCGCACGCCCTGGCGCAGGGCGTCGTAACTCTGATGTACATGGCCCCACACGATGGCGCGTACGTTACGATGCCCGTCGATGACATGCAGGAATTCGGCCGCATTCGTCAGCCCCACGCGATCGAGCCAGCGGCTGGCCATCGGCACCGGATGGTGGTGCAGGCACACCATGCAATGGCGCGTGCCGGCGCCTGCCAGGGCCTCCTCGAGCGCGGCGAGGGCCGGCGCGCTCAGGGCGCCGCTGGCCGAGCCCGGCAGGCAGCTGTCGAGCAGCACGATACGCCAGCGTCCCAGGTCGACGAAACCGCCGAGCACGAAGGGCTCTCCGGAGAGCTCGCGCTGCATGGCCTGGGGCTCATCGTGATTGCCGGGCAGGCACAGCACCGGCAGCCCCAGCGCACCAAACAGGCGGCGGAAGTGCGGGTATCCCGCCGGGTCATCCTGCACCAGATCACCGGTCACCAGCAGCGCATCCGGTGGCCAGTCGCGCGCACGCGCGTGGGCCAGCGCCGCGGTCAGCGCCGGCAGCGTCGCCACTCCACGCAGCGATTCGTTTTCGTCGCCGTAGAGGTGCGGGTCGGTAAAGTGAGTCAGACGCACTGCGCTCATGACGGGAGCGTAGCAGAGCCCCTGTGGCGCAGGCAGTGAACCAGGTCGCCGCGCGAGGGGCGTCAGCCGCGTGCGACATGACCCCGTATCGCTCCCGTGTGCGCGTAATGTGAAACAGGCCCGCGCCCAAGTCGCGTCTGCGGGAACTTAAGTCGCCTCGGAGCGTACGCCGGCTCAGGTCCTTGGATTATGCCAGCCCGATTGAGCAACGGGCGCGACTGGTGGAGAATGCGCGCCCCTGCACCGTGCGCGCGCCTCGAGCCGAAGCGCGGCACCTGCCGTCGGAGACTGAGCAGGCGGCCGCGCGCCGCCCCAAGAGCCGCATGACTACACGCCGCGAACTCGCCAACGCCATCCGCGCACTGTCCATGGACGCGGTGGAGCGCGCGAACTCCGGACACCCCGGCATGCCGATGGGCATGGCCGACATCGCCCAGGTCCTGTGGGGGGATTTTCTGCGGCACAACCCGGCAAATCCGCGCTGGGCGGACCGCGATCGCTTCGTGCTCTCGAACGGTCACGGCTCGATGCTGTTGTATTCGCTGCTGTATCTTACCGGCTACCCGCTCACCATCGAGGACCTGCAGCACTTCCGCCAGCTCGGCAGCAAAACGCCCGGCCACCCCGAATACGACCCGCACTGCGGTATCGAGACCACGACGGGGCCGCTGGGCCAGGGACTCGCCAACGCGGTCGGTATGGCGCTCGCGGAACGGCTGCTCGGAGCGCAGTTCAACCGTCCCGGCTTCAACCTGGTCGATCACTACACCTACGCCTTCTGCGGTGACGGCTGCCTGATGGAAGGGGTGTCCCACGAGGCCTGCTCGCTGGCGGGCACGCTCGGGCTGGGGAAACTCATTGTCTTCTACGACGACAACGGTATCTCGATCGACGGGAAGGTGAGCGGCTGGTTCACCGACAACACTCCGGAGCGCTTTGCCGGCTACGGCTGGCACGTGGTGCCCAACGTCGATGGACACGATGCCGGCGCGGTGAGCGGCGCGATCCAGGCGGCGCGCGCGGCGGGCGATCGTCCGTCGCTGATCTGCTGCAAGACCATCATCGGCTACGGCGCGCCTCACCGACAGGGCACCAAGGAGGCGCATAGCGAGGCGCTGGGCGCGGAGGAGGTGGCCGCGGCGCGCCTGCAGCTCGGCTGGCCCCATGCGCCGTTCGTGGTGCCGGAGGAGATTCGCGCCGCGTGGGATCAGCGCGTCAAGGGAGCGGCGCTCGAGGCAGCGTGGCGGGAGCTGTTGGCGCGCTACGCGCAGGCGTTCCCCGCGGAGGCGCGCGAGTTCGAGCGCCGCATGCGCGGGGATCTGCCGCGCAACTGGCAGCAGACCGCGGCGCAGACGCTCGAGACGCTGCTCAAGCAGGCGGCCCCCCAGGCCACGCGCCAGTCCGCGCAGGCGGTGCTCAACGTGCTCGCTCCCGCGCTGCCGGAGATTGTGGGCGGTTCCGCCGATCTCACCGGGTCGAACAACACGCTGTTCAAGGGCGCGCGCACCATCACGCCCGCGCAGGCAGCGGGCGACTACCTGCATTACGGCGTGCGCGAGTTCGGCATGACGGCGATCATGAACGGCATCTCGCTGCACGGTGGCTTCATCGTCTACGGCGGCACGTTCCTGGTGTTCTCCGACTACGCACGCAACGCCGTGCGGCTCGGCTGCCTGATGAGCCTGCGCGTCATCCTGGTGTACACGCATGACTCCATCGGCCTCGGCGAGGACGGGCCGACCCACCAGCCGATCGAGCACTTGAGCAGCCTGCGCGCCATGCCGCACATGAGTCTGTGGCGTCCGTGTGATGCGGCGGAGACCGCCGTCGCCTGGACGCTCGCCATCGAGCGCCAGGGCCCGACGGCGCTGGCGCTCACCCGCCAGCCGCTGCCGCAGCAGCCGCGCACGCCGGCGCAGCTCGCCGACATCCGCCGCGGCGGCTACGTTCTGCTCGATTGCAGCGGCACGCCTGAAGTCCTGGTGATCGCCACCGGTTCCGAGGTCGGCATCGCGGCGCAGGCGGTAGCGGCGGCGAACGCCGCCGGCCGCCGCGTGCGGCTGGTGTCGATGCCGGGGACCGAGACGTTCGACGCGCAGGACGATGCGTACCGCGAGAGCGTCCTGCCGCGCGCCGTGACGCGCCGCCTGGCGGTGGAGGCGGGTGCGACCCAGAGCTGGTGGCGTTACGTGGGCAGCACCGGCCGGGTGCTCGGCATCGACCGTTTCGGCGCCTCGGGCAAGGCGGCCGACGTGTTTCCGCATTTTGGCTTCAGCGCCGATAATATCTCCCGACACATACGCCAACTGCTGGAGGAATGAGCGCATGGCAATCAAGGTCGGCATCAACGGTTATGGGCGCATCGGGCGCAACGTTCTGCGTGCGCTGTACGAGAGCAAGCGCACCGGGCAGCTGCAGATCGTGGCGCTCAACGACCTGTGCGACTCCAGGGCCAACGCGCACCTGACGCGCTACGACACCGTGCACGGCAGGTTCGACGGCCAGGTGCAGGTCGACGGCGACTACATGGTGGTGAACGGCGATCGCATCCGCGTGTATGCCGAGCGCGACCCCGCCAAGGTTCCCTGGGGCGAGGTGGGGGCGGACTACGTGCTCGAGTGCACGGGACTGTTCACCAGCAAGGCGAAGGCCGGCGCGCACCTCAAGGGAGGTGCGAAGAGGGTGGTGATCTCCGCCCCCGGCGGCGACGATGTCGATGCCACCATCGTGTTCGGCGTGAACCATAACGTGCTGAAGAGCGGCTACACCGTGATCTCCAACGCTTCCTGCACCACCAACTGCCTGGCACCCGTCGCCAAGGTGCTGCACGACAAGGTGGGTATCACGGCCGGCATCATGACCACCATTCACGCCTACACCAACGATCAGGTGCTGACGGACGTCTATCACCCCGACCTGCGGCGTGCCCGCTCGGCGACCATGTCGCAGATCCCGACCAAGACCGGCGCCGCCGCCGCCGTGGGCCTGGTGCTGCCCGAGCTCAAGGGTAGGCTCGATGGCTTCGCCGTACGGGTGCCGACCATCAACGTGTCGCTGGTGGATCTCACCTTCACCGCCCGGCGCGCCACGTCGGTGGAGGAAGTGAACAAGGCCCTGCAGCAGGCGGCGGCCGGTGCGCTGCAGGGGATCCTCGCCTACAACGACGCGCCGCTGGTGTCGATGGACTTCAACCACGATGCGCACTCCTCGGTGTTCGACGCGACGCTCACCAAGGTGATCGAGGGCACGCTGGTCAAGGTGTGCGCCTGGTATGACAATGAGTGGGGATTCTCCAACCGCATGATCGACACCACGCTGGCGTGGTCGCGCACCTCATGAAGGTTTTGCGCATGGCCGACACGGACCTGCGCAACAAGCGGGTCCTCATCAGGGAAGACCTGAACGTGCCGGTGCAGGACGGGGTGGTGACCAGCGATGCCCGAATCCGCGCAGCTCTGGCGACCATCCGCTACGCGCTCGACCAGCAGGCCAGGGTGTTCGTCATCTCGCACCTCGGCCGGCCAAAGGAGGGACAGGCGACCGAAGCGCTGACACTCGCCCCGGTGGCGGTGCGCCTCTCGGAGCTGCTCGGCAAACCCGTGCCGCTGCGCAAGCACTGGCTGGACGGCGTCGATTGTGCCGCCGGCAGCGCCGTGCTGTGCGAGAACGTGCGCTTCAACAAGGGCGAGAAAGAGAACGACGAGCAGCTGTCACGCCGCATGGCCGCCCTGTGCGAGGTGTTCGTGATGGACGCCTTCGGCACTGCCCACCGCGCCGAGGCGAGCACCCACGGCGTGGCCCGCTACGCGCCGCTGGCCTGCGCAGGTCCCCTGCTGGTGAGTGAGCTGGAAGCCCTGGAGCGCGCGCTGCAGAAGCCCGCGAGGCCCCTGGTGGCGATCGTCGGCGGCTCCAAGGTCTCCACCAAGCTGCTGGTGCTCGAGTCGCTGCTCGAGAAAGTCGACCAGCTGATCGTGGGCGGCGGCATCGCCAATACCTTTCTCGCCGCGACCGGCGTCGCCGTGGGCAAGTCCCTGTACGAGGCGGAGATGCTGGATGTCGCGCGCCGCCTGCTGGACAAGGCGCGCGCGCACGACACGCAGATCCTGCTGCCGACGGATGTCGTGGTCGGCAAGGAATTCGCCGCCACGGCGCACGCGGATGTACGTGCGGCGAGCGAGGTGCGCGCCGACGACCTGATTCTGGACATCGGGCCTGACACCGCCGACCGCTGCAGCACGCTGCTGCAGGCCGCCGGCACCATCATCTGGAACGGACCGGTGGGGGTGTTCGAGTTCGTGCAGTTCGGCGAAGGCACGCGCGCCATCGCGCAGGCGATCGCGCGCGGCAAGGCCTTCTCGCTCGCCGGCGGCGGCGATACGCTCGCCGCCATCGAGAAATACGGGGTCGAGGACGGCATCTCCTACATCTCCACCGGCGGCGGCGCATTCCTCGAGTTCGTCGAAGGCAAGACACTGCCGGCGGTCGCCATTCTCGAGGAGCGCGCTCGCGCGGCCGAGCGCGCTTGAGCCATGTTGAGACGCACCAAGATCGTCGCCACGATGGGGCCGGCCACCGACTCACTCGAGGTGCTAACGGAAATGATGCGCGCCGGTGTGGACGTTGCGCGCCTCAACGCCTCGCACGGCACGGTCGCGGACCGCCGGCGGCGCCTGGCGCTGGTGCGCGAGGCCGCGCAGCGCGCCGACAAGTGCGTCGGCGTGCTGCTGGACCTGGGGGGACCCAAGATCCGTATCGAGTGTTTTCGCGACGGCCCCGTGCAGCTCGCCGAAGGCGCCGCCTTCACGCTCGACACCGCGCTCGATCCCAAGGCCGGCACTGAAGCCAGGGTCGGCGTCGCCTACCAGGATCTGCCGCGTGACGTCGCCGCCGGCGATACCCTGCTGCTCAATGACGGGCAGATCGTGCTGGACGTCGAGCGTGTCGGCGACACGACGATCGACACCCGCGTGCGCGTCGGCGGCGAGCTCTCCGATCGCAAGGGGGTCAACCGTCAGGGCGGCGGCATCTCGGCGCCCGCGGTGTCGGCGCGCGACCACGAGGACATCCAGTTCGTCGCCGAGGAGGGCGTGGATTACATGGCGGTATCGTTCGCGCGCGACGCCGCCGACATGGAGCAGGCGCGCGCGCTGCTGCGCACCGCCGGCGGCCAGGCACGCCTGGTGGCCAAGGTCGAGCGCCACGAAGCCGTCGAGAATCTCGCCGGCATCATCGAGGCGAGCGATGTGGTCATGGTGGCGCGCGGGGACCTGGGCGTGGAGATGGGCTACGCGGAGCTCACCGGCCTGCAGAAGACCATCATCCATCAGACCCGCACGCACAATCGCGTGGTGATCACCGCGACGCAGATGATGGAGTCCATGATCCAGAACCCGGTGCCGACGCGCGCCGAGGTGAGCGACGTCGCCAACGCGGTGATCGACGGCACCGATGCGGTGATGCTGTCCGCCGAGACCGCCGCCGGACGCTATCCCGTCAAGGCGGTGCAGGCGATGGCCCAGGTCATCGAAGGGGCCGAGAAGTATCAGCTCACCCACACCCGCCCCCGCCAGCGCATCAAGGAGGGCCAGTTCCAGGGCACCGAGGAAGCGATCGCCATGGCCGTCATGTACACGGCCAATCACATGAAGGTGCGCGCCATCGTGGCGCTGACCGAATCGGGCGCCACGCCCCTGTGGATGTCGCGCATCCGCTCCGACATCCCGGTGTACGCGTTCACGCGCCACGAAGCGACCCGCCGGCGCGTGACGCTCTACCGCGGCGTCTACCCGGTGATCTTCGACGTCACCTGCCCGGATAACTCCACCGAGAGCCTCTACCGCGCGCTGTTCACGCGGCTGCTCGAGCTGCAACTGGTGAAGAAGCGCGACCTGGTGATTCTCACCAAGGGTGAGCTCTCGGGAGTGCAGGGCGGCACCAACTCCATGCAGATCCTGAAGGTCACGCTGAACTGAAAGCTGCGCGCGCATGCGGACGCTGAAGTACCTCGGCGCCGCCGCCGCCGTGCTGCTGCTCGCGGCGCTCGCCCTCGGCTGGCTGCTGTTGCGGGCCTCGCTGCCGCGGCTGGACGGGGCGCTCGCTGCGTCGGGCCTCACGGGTGCCGTGCGCATCACGCGCGATTCACGCGGCGTGCCCACCATCGAGGCCACCGACCGCGCAGACCTCGCGTACGCCAGCGGTTTCGTGCACGCGCAGGACCGCTATTTCCAGATGGACCTCTCGCGGCGGCTCGCCGCCGGGGAGCTGGCGGAGCTGTTCGGCGGGGTGGCTCTCGAGCAGGACCGCAGGGCCCGCCTGTTCAGGTTTCGCACGGTCGCCCGCGAGGTGCTCGCGCAGGCAGCCCCCGCCGAGCGCGCGCTGCTCGAGGCCTACGCGCGCGGCGTGAACGCCGGGGTCGCAGACCTTGCCGGACGCCCGTGGGAGTACTGGGTGCTGGGCGCACCCCCGCTCCCGTGGCGCCCGGAGGACACGATCCTCATCGAGCATGCGATGTGGTGGGATCTGCAGGCGAACGGCCTGCGGCGCGAGATCCTGCGCCAGGAGATCAACGCGCGGCTTGGAGGCGCGCTGTGCGGCGCGCGCTGGAAGTGCGGCTTGAGCTTCCTGTACCCGGCCGGAACCAGCTGGGATGCGCCCGTGGCCCCTGCGCAGGGCGCGGTGAGCGCGGCGGAGCCTGCGGTGCCGCCCGCGGAGGTGCTGGATGTGCGCACCGGCAGCGCTGCGGCGGCCGTGTCCGGGAGCGTCCCGCGCGCGCCGGCGGCGGGCAGCAACAGCTGGGCGGTCGCGGGCCGCCTGACCGCGACCGGCGCCGCGCTCGTCGCCAACGACATGCACCTCGGGCTGCGGGTGCCGCCGCTGTGGTATCACGCCCGCCTGCGGATCGCCTCCGGCGCACAGGCCCTCGACCTGAACGGCGTCACGCTGCCCGGAGCGCCGCTGCTGGTCTGCGGGTCGAACGGACACATCGCCTGGGGCTTCACCAACAGTTACGGCACCTGGCTGGATGTCAGCCGCGTGCCGTGCACCGCGGTGGGGCAGCACGAGCTGACGACGCCCTCGGGCCCGGTGGCGCTGTCGGTGGTGCGCGAGGAGATCCGGGTGCACGGTGAGGCCCCGATCGTGTTGGAGGTGAAGTCCGCGCCCGCGGGCGTGTTGCTGCGCGCCGATGAGGCGCAGCACAGCTGTTGGTTCGGCGCCTGGCTGGCGCAGAATCCGGCGGCGACCAACTTAGGTCTCATGGCGCTCGAGCGCGCCACCTCGGTCGCCGAGGCGCTCGCGCTCGCCCCCGCCGTGGGCATTCCCCACCAGAACGTGGTGATCGGCGACGAGCGGGGCCACATCGGCTGGACCATCTACGGGCGCATCCCCGAGGACACCGGAGCGACGCGCGCCAGCGGCGGCGCGCCCTGGACCACCGTGGCGGATCACCCGCGGATCGTGGACCCGCCGCTGGGTCGCATCTGGACCGCCAATGCGCGCGTGGCCTCCGACGATCATCAGCTGCAACTCATCGGCGGGGACGTGGCGGCGCTCGGTGCGCAATACGATCTCGGGGCGCGCGCCGGCCAGATCCGCGACGATCTGCTGGCCTTGCAGGGCAACATCACCCCCGCGGACATGCTGCGTATCCAGCTCGATGACCGCGCCGTGTTCCTGGCGCGCTGGCGCACGCTGCTGCTGAGCGTGCTCGATGAAGAGGCGCTGCACGATCACCCGCGCCGCGCGCAATTTCGGCAGCTCATCGAGGGCTGGAACGCCCGGGCGAGCGTCGACTCGGTCGGCTACCGCCTGGTGCGCGCCTATCACGAGCGCACCCGGCAGGCGGTGTGGGACATGCTGCTCGCGGGGCTGGGCCTCGAGGCGGAGCAGGGCGCGGCGCCGCCGGCGCAGTTCGAAGGTCCGCTGTGGCAGCTCGTCAGCGCGCAGCCGCTGCATCTGCTGGCGAAGAGCTATCCCGGCTGGCCGCAGTTCCTGCGTGCACAGCTCGACGCCACCATCGCCGAGCTCGGCGCGAGCTGCCCCGAGCTCGCGCACTGCACCTGGGGTGCGCATAACCTGGTGCAAATCCGTCATCCGCTGTCGCGTGTCCTGCCGTGGCTCGCCTCATTCCTCGACATGCCGACCCTGGAACTGCCGGGCGACCACGACATGCCGCGGGTGCAGGACGGCGCGATGTTCGGCGCCTCCGAGCGCTTTGCCGTCTCCCCCGGCCACGAGGAGCAGGGTTACCTGCAGCTGCCGGGCGGACAGAGCGGGCATCCGCTGTCGCCGTATTACCACGCCGGGTTCATGCAGTGGGCGCGGGGTACGCCGCTGCCGTTTCTGCCGGGGCCGGCCGAGCACACGCTTATCCTGACGCCGAACTGAGCGCAGGTAGTTCCGCGCAGGTTCAGCTGTTGGCGGTTAGACTCGCGCTGTCATGAGTGAGCAGCGCTACACGGGCACCGACCAGTATGTTGCTACTTCCATCACACAGGCTCCGGCGCCGGCGGTTTCATAATGGCCGGTGGAGTGTATTCACCTATGGATGGCTTCGGCGACACTGCGATCAGACCCGACCTCCGCCCGACCGTCGGGCTGGTGCTGACCGGCGGCGGCGCGCGCTCGGCGTACCAGGTGGGCGTGCTGCGGGCGCTCGCCGAGCTGTTGCCACGGTCGCGCAATCCGTTCCAGATCATCGTCGGCACTTCCGCGGGCGCGGTGGCGGCGGGCGTGCTGGCCGCCGAAGCGCATCACTGGCGGCGCGCGGTCGCGGGACTGGAGCAGGTGTGGGCGAACTTCCGCTCGAGCCAGGTCTTTCACGTGGACGCGCGGCACATGATGCGCGCCGGCGCCCACTGGGTGCTGGCGCTGGTCTCCGGCGGGCTGGTGCTGTCGCCGCCCAGATCGATGCTCGACAACACGCCGCTGCGCGAGCTGCTGGGCGTGCATGTGGACTGCAGCGGCATCCGCCGCAGCATCGCGCGCGGGCACCTGCGGGCGCTCGCGCTGTGCTCCACCAGCTACGCCACCGGCCGCTCGGTCGCCTTCTACGACGGCATCGACTCCATCGGCGACTGGGCCCGTGTGCAGCGCGTCGGCTGCCGCACCGAGATGACGGTCGATCACCTGATGGCGAGCGCCGCCATCCCGCTGCTGTTCCCGCCCATCAGGATCGGTGAGGAGTACTTCGGCGACGGCGCCATGCGCCAGATCCACCCCCTGAGCCCGGCGATCCATCTGGGGGCCGATCGCCTGCTGGTGATCGGCGTGCGCGCGCGGCGCGCCGCCGGCGTGACCGTCGACCGCCTGCACACCGTCATGCCGACGCCGGGCGAGATCTTCGGCTACATGCTCGACACGCTGTTCACCGACCAGATCTACGGCGATCTCGAGCAGCTCGAACGCATCAACACGCTGGTGCACAGCGCGCCGCAGGCCGCCCGCGGCGAACGGCCGATCGAGACGCTGATGCTGGCGCCGAGTGTCGATCCGCGCGAGATCGCCTCGCGCCACGTGCGCGAGATGCCGCAGGGGCTGCGGGTGCTGCTGCGGGTGATCGGCGGGCGCGACGAATCCGGCTACCAGCTGGCGAGCTACCTCATGTTCGAGGCCGGCTACACGCGCGCGCTGATCGAGCTCGGCTACCGCGATGCCATGGAGGCGCGCTCGGCGCTGATGGCGTTCATGAGCGGCGAGAAGCTGCCGCAGGTGATGACAGCCGCCGGGGTCGCGCAGGCGACCTGAGCCGAAAGTCGGATCGGCTCGAGCGCTCTCAGGCCGCGCCCCCGGGCCAGGCGCAGCGCGGCTATTCCGTCGCGGCGTCCTGCGCCACCTGCGCGCCGCTCGCCGCCCGCGGGGGCGGCTGAAAGAGCTTGGCGCCCGGCAGGCCGCTGTGGCGCGCCGTGACGTTGCGGAATTCGCCGGCGAACTCCTCGGCCAGGCGGTCGACGATGTACACCGAGCGGTGCTGGCCGCCGGTGCATCCGACCGCCACCGTGAGGTAGCCGCGGTTGCTCGCCTGGTACTCCGGCACGCGGCCGCGCACGAAGCGCGCGATGTCGGCCACCAGCGTCGCCACGTTGGTGTGGGTCTCGAGGAAACGGATGACCTCGGGATCGCGGCCGGTGAGGTTGCGCAGGCCCGGCTCCCAGTAGGGGTTGGGGAGCGCCCGCGCGTCGAACACGAAATCGGCGTCACCGGGGATGCCGCGTTTGAAACCGAAGGACTCGAAGCTGATCGACAGCCGTCCGGCGCTGCGCTGCTCGACGCGCTTGTGTACGATGTCACGCAGGGCGTGCACGCTCAGGCGCGAGGTGTCGATCAGCAGATCGGCGACCGAGGCGATCGGCTCGAGGAGTGCGCGTTCCATGGTCATCGCCTCGCGCAGGCCGACGTCGCTGCGACTCATGGGATGCTTGCGGCGCGTTTCCGCGAAGCGCCGCAGCAGCTCGTCCTCGGCTGCGACCAGGAAGATCACCTCGCACTGCAGGCCGCTGCGTTTGAGCTCATCGACCAGCTGCGGCACGCTGGCCACCTCGGCGGCGGTATTGCGTGCGTCGAGCCCGATGGCGGTGCGCTCGTAGGTGGTCTCGGGCCTGCGCACCGTGTAGGAGACGAACGGCTTCAGCAGCGCCGCCGGGATATTGTCGATGCAGTAGAAGCCGAGGTCCTCGAGCATGTGCAGGGCCACGCTCTTGCCGGACCCGGACAGCCCGCTGAGGATGATGATGCGCACGCCTCAATGGTTATCCACGGGGCACTGCCGCCGCAAGTCCCGCGGCCGCGCTTCCATGGCGCGGCTTACACCCGCAGCGCGCGGCGTCCCTCGGCGGCATGGTGGTCGGCGCGCTTTTCCTTGTGTTTCTTGATGCAGCGGTCCAGCTTGTCCGCGAGCAGATCGATGGCGGCGTACATGTCTTCTTCGGTGGCGTCCGCGTAGATGGCGCTGCCGCTCACGTGCAGCGTGGCTTCGGCCTTCTGTCGCAGCTTCTCTACCGTCAACACACAGTGCACGTCGATGACCTGATCAAAGTGTCTGCCGATGCGCTCGAGCTTCTTCTCCACATAGCCCCGCAACGACGGGGTGACTTCGACGTGGTGTCCGGTGACGCTGAGCTGCATGGTCCGTCTCCTGTGTGCTGTCTTGAGGCGCTTGCGCATTGGCTCACATCTGTTTCAGCCCCGCTCGCCGGCGCTCGTTGGAGGCCGCGATGCCCATCGCTTCGCGGTACTTGGCGACCGTGCGGCGCGCCACCGGAATGCCCTCCACCGAGAGCAGTTCCGCGATGCGCCCGTCGCTCAAGGGGGCGTCCGCGTCCTCTTCCTTGACGAGCTTGCGGATCTTGGCGCGGATGGCGGTGGAGGAGGTGCCGGAGCCGTCGGCGCCTTCCACCTGGCTCGAGAAGAAGTAGCGCAGCTCGAAGACCCCGCGCGGCGTGTGCATGTACTTGCCGGAGGTGACGCGCGAGACCGTCGATTCGTGCATCGCGACCGCTTCGGCGATGTCCTTGAGAATCATCGGCCGCATGTGCTCCTCGCCCTGCTCGAGGAACGCCGTCTGGCGCTCGACGATGGAGCGGGCGACTTTCATGAGGGTCTCGTGGCGGATCTCCAGGCTCTTGAGCAGCCAGCGCGCCTCCTGCAGCTGCGCGCGCATGCTCGCGTGGCTGGCGTTGCGCCCGATGAGGCTGGCGTAGCCCTGATTGAGCCGCACGCGTGGCAGCGTCGCCGGGTTGATCTCCACGCCCCAGCCGTGCTCGGTGCGGCGCACGAACACATCCGGGACCACGTACTGCGCACTGCCGGCGCACACGGTGGCCCCGGGGCGCGGATGGCAGGAGCGCACCAGGGCGAGCGCCGCATCGAGCTCCTCCTCGGTGGCGCGCAGCTCGCGGCGCAGCAGCGTCAGCTCGCGCTGCGCCACCAGCTCGAGGTGCGCGCGCGCGATCTGCAGCGCGGTGCCGAAGCCGGGGGTGGCCGGGTCCAGTTGCCGCAGCTGCAGCTCGATGCACTCGGCCACCGAGCGCGCGCCGATGCCCGGGGGGTCGAGGGTCTGTACCCGCTCGAGCACGCCGTGCACTTCCTCGGTCGAGCACTCGAGCTCCGGGCGCAGCGTGTGGGCGATTTCGGCGAGCGATTCGGTGAGATAGCCGTCGTCGCTGATGGCGTCGACGATGGCGCGCGCCACCGCGAGCTCCCGCGGCGCCAGGCCTGCGAGCTCCAGCTGCCACATCAGGTGATCCTGCAGCGACTTGCCGCTCTCGTCGACGTATTCCTGGTGGCGCTCGTCCTCGTCGCCGCTCCAGGGGGTCTCGGCGGGTCCGACGCTGTGATCACCCCAGCCCTCTTCGAGCACCTCGACCGTGCTCTCGGTAGCGCGCTCCGGGGGCTTGGGCTGCTCGGCGGCGGTCACCGCCACCTCGAACGTGCCGCTGGCCTCGGCCTCGTCGGGCTCGAGCATCACGTTCGTCTCGAGGAGCTCGCGGATGTGTGCCTGCAGCTCGAGCGCCGGCAGCTGCAGGAGCCGGATCGCCTGCTGCAGCTGCGGGGTCATGGTCAGTTGTTGACCCAGCTTCAGCTGCAGAGAGGGTTTCAGCATGGTGGAACTATTTGAAAAACAAGGGATTTGGCTTTAAACAATCCGAAGAGCTCACAGCCGGAACGACTCACCCAAGTACACCTCACGGACTTGGGGGTTGGCAAGGACTTCTTCCGCACTCCCGGACGCGATGACCGTGCCCTGATTGACGATGTAGGCCCGGGCGCACACGCCCAGGGTTTCGCGCACATTATGGTCAGTGATCAGGACGCCGATGCCGCGGTGCGTCAGCTCGCGGATGATGCGCTGGATATCGAGCACGGACAGCGGATCCACGCCCGCAAACGGCTCATCCAGGAGCATGAAGCGCGGCTCGGCCGCGAGCGCGCGGGCGATCTCGACGCGCCGCCGCTCCCCGCCCGAGAGCGCCATGCCGAGGGTTCTGCGCACGTGGCCGATGCGCAGCTCCTCGAGCAGCTGCTCGAGGCGCTGCTGGCGCGCCGCGCGCTCCAGGTCCGGCCGGGTCTCGAGAATGGCCAGCACATTGTTTTCCACCGTCAGCTTGCGGAACACCGAGGCCTCCTGCGGCAGGTAGCCGAGGCCGAGCTGCGCCCGGCGGTGCATCGGCAGCAGCGTGATGTCGGTGTCGTCCAGGCGGATGCGGCCCGCGTCGCACGGCACGAGCCCGACGATCATGTAGAAGGCGGTGGTCTTGCCGGCACCATTAGGCCCGAGGAGTCCCACGACCTCACCGCGCTCGAGCTCGAGCGACAGGTCGCGCACGACTTGACGGGACCTGTAGCTCTTGGCGAGTCCCGTAGCCTGCAGGGCGCTCATGGCTGCCCGGTCGGGTGCGGTGGCGGTTTCACCGGCTCGATCTTGCCCGGCCCCGGCACGACGCGTGGCGCGATGGTGATGTGCACACGCTGATCGGTGCCGGGCGATGCGGCGGCCTGCACGCGCTGCGCGCGGATGTTGTACACCAGCAGGGGGCCCGAGATCTCGTTCTGTCCGTCCGTCAGCCAGGCGTCGTCGCTCAAGCGCACGGTTCCGTCGTTCAGGTCATAGACGATCTCGCCCGCGTGACCGCGCGCCAGCTGCCCGGAGTCGGTGCGCTGCTGCTCGAACTCGGCGGGTTTGCCGGTGACCGTGGCGCGCGCAATGCGGTTGTCCCTGAATTCGATCGTCGCCTGGTCGGAGCGCAGGCTGCCGTGCTGCTCCGCGTCGATGCGCACCTTGCCGTCGAACGTCCAGCGGCTGTTGGCGAAGTTCAGTCCGGTGGCATGCGCGTGCTCCGCCTGCACCCGGGTGGCTCCCTGCGATATGACGACATCGTTGAATGCCAGCGTGTTGGTGCGGCCGTCGACCTCGGTGGAGGCCGCGTCCAGGTTGATCGGCTGCTGGGCGGGGGGCGGCGCAGGCGGTGGCGCCGGCGCCGCGGCCGCGCCGCTGGCGAGCGCCGCGGCCAGCAGCAGTTTACGGCAGGAACGAGCCATGCACGGCCGATTCTAACTGCACGTGACGCTCCTTCAACCTGGCGATCAGCCCTTGCGCGTGCAGCTCTCGTCCCGACACGAGCAGCGTGACCGGATCGCGCGTCGTGACGATCTGCGATCGGGTGTCGAACGCGAGGCGCTCGGTGGAGATCGCGGCGGGCTCGCCCATGTCCGGCAGCACGCCGGCGAGCCGCACGCCACCCTCGAGCTGCACCACGCCGCTCTCCTGGGCGAGCTCGCCACGATCGGCGCGCGCGCTCCATTCAGTGCCGCTGGTGTCGCGAAATCCGAGCTGCACCTGTTGCAGGTCCACCGTTCCCTGGTTCGGCTGCTGTTGAATCTGCGCGGCGTCGAGTGTGTACAGCGCTCGTCCGTCGGAGCCGGTCTGGATGAGGCGCGCCCTGCGGGCGGCATAACCCGGGTCGTGCAGCGGCCCGACGGTGGCGGGCGCCGCGCTCTCGCGCTGCGCTCCGGAGAGCACCACGACACCGACGATCAGCGCCACCAGCGCAAGCATCGCCAGCAGGCGATAGATCATCGCGCGCGCGCCCGGCGCGCCTCGAGCGCGAGCAGGTGATCGCACACCTCGCGCACCGCGCCGCGCCCGCCGCCCCGCCGGGTCACGACATCGGCGGCGCGCCGTACCTCGCGGTGCGCATCCGCGACCGCGAAGCTGAGCCTGACTGCGCGCATCAGCGGCACGTCCGGCAGGTCATCGCCGACACAGGCGCACGCGGCGGGCTGCAGGCCCAGGCGCGCGCACAGGCGCGTCAGGGCCGTGCGCTTGTCCGCCACCCCCTGCAGCACATGGCGTACGCCCAGTTCGCGGCAGCGCGCGGCCACCATGGGCGAGCGCCTGCCCGAGATCACCGCCACCTGCACCCCGGCGCGACGCAGTTGCGCGATGCCCTGTCCGTCGTGCACGTGAAACACCTTGAGCGCCTCGCCACGCGGGCCGAAGTACAGCCGCCCGTCGGTGAGCACGCCGTCCACGTCCAGCACCAGCAGGCTGATGGCGTTCGGCATGGGCGAGCCGGCCGAGCGCTTCACACGACGCCGGCGCGCATCAGATCGTGCACGTTGAGCGCGCCGATGAGGCGGCCGTTGGCGTCGCTGACCGGCAGCGCCGTGATCCGGTGCACTTCCATGAGGTGCACGGCTTCGGCCGCGAGCTCGCGCGGGCCGATGGTCCGGGCGTGCGCGGTCATCACCGTACTCATCGCCGTGGCGTGCACATCGATCTGCCGGTCGAGCGCGCGGCGCAGGTCCCCGTCGGTGAACACCCCGAGGATGCGCTCCTCAGGATCGACCACCACCGTCATTCCCAGACCCTTAGCCGACATCTCCATCAGGCCCTCGCTCAAGGGGGCGTCGGGCGCGATGCGCGGCACGGCCGTGCCGGTACGCATCAGGTCCTCGACGTGCAGCAGCAGCTTTCTACCGAGCGCGCCGCCGGGGTGGGAGCGCGCGAAGTCCTGCCGGGTGAAGCCGCGCGCCTCGAGCACCGCCACCGCGAGCGCATCGCCCATGGCGAGCGTGGCGGTGGTGCTGGCGGTGGGCGCGAGATTCAGCGGGCAGGCTTCCTCCGGCACGCCGACATCGAGCGTCACGCTCGCGGCGCGAGCGAGGGTCGAATCGGTCCTGCCACTCATCACGATGAGCGGCACGGCGAGGCGTTTGAGGTGCGGCAGCAGCAGCACCAGCTCCGGGGTCTCGCCGGAGTTGGACAGCGCCAGCACCGCATCCCCGCGGGTGATCATGCCGAGGTCGCCGTGCCCGGCTTCCGCGGGGTGCAGAAAAAAGGCCGGTGTGCCGGTACTGGCAAGCGTCGCCGCGATCTTGCCGGCGACATGCCCGCTCTTGCCCATGCCGGTGACCACGACGCGGCCGTGGCAGGCGAGGCACACGCGGCAGGCTTGCGCGAACGCGGTCCCGAGCCTTGCGGTGAGCGCCTCGACCGCGCGCGCCTCGATGGCGAGCGCGCGCCGCGCGGAAGCGAGCAGCTGCTCATCGTCGGGTGCCGGGTGGGGGGTGGCTGCGGCCGCCGGGTGCAGATCCATGACGGTCATTATGGCACCGGGTGGATCGGCGTGCGCGGCGAGACCACGGAGGCGAGATTGACATCGGTCTTACGTCGTCTTACCATCATTTCCGATGGAAACCACCAAGCTCTCTTCGAAGGGGCAGATCGTGTTGCCGAAGGCCATCCGGCAATCCCGCCGCTGGCCACCGGGCACGGAATTTCTTGTCGAAAATACCCCGCGCGGGATCCTGCTGCGCCCGAGGAAGCCCTTTGGGAGCACGGAGCCGGCGGAGGTCTTCGGCCGCCTGAAAGCCGGCGGTGGAGCGCGCACCGTCAAGCAGATGGATGAGGGTCTGCGGCAGGCGTTCAGGTCTCGGCGTCGCTGACGCGTTCGCGGGTCTCGACATGTTCGCCATTGATACGAACGTCGTCATCCGTTACCTCGTCAACGACGACGCGGCCCAGGGGGCGCGGGCGCGCGCGCTGGTAGATCGGGAAAATGTGTGGGTCTCGAGGACCGTGGTGCTCGAGTCCGCCTGGGTACTCGAGGCTGTGTACGACTTTTCGCGCAAGGACGTCATCGCCGCTCTCGAAGCCTTCTTCGGGCTTGCGACCGTACAGGTGGAGGACGAGGCCGTCGTGGCTCGAGCGCTCGCAAGCGCACGTGCCGGTATGGACGTCGCAGACGCACTGCATGTCGCCGGCACGCCAGCCGAGGCCGAGGCGTTCCTGACATTTGATCGCTCGCTCATTCGGACGCGGCCCAAAGTACCGCGTGTGCAGATAGTCCCCTAGCCGGTCATCATAGGCGCGCCCTGAGCAGCCTTAAGCGGAGGGTGTTACGCCCATGAACCCCGAAGACATCGCGCGGCTGATCCGCGCAGGCCTCCCCGGAAGCTGGGTGCGCGTGCAATCGCAGGACAACACCCATTTTGCCGCGCGCGTGGTGGCACAGGAGTTCGAGGGCAAGAAGAGTCTCGCGCGCCACCAGCTCGTGTACCGCACGCTGGGGGAGCTCATGGGTCGCGAGATACACGCCCTGTCGATCGAGGCGCTGACGCCCGAAGAATCCGCGCAGGGCTGACATGGACAAGCTGCAGATCCAGGGTGGCGTACCCCTCGAGGGCGAAGTGCGCATCTCCGGCGCCAAGAATGCGACGCTGCCGATCCTCGCCGCCGCGCTGCTCGCAGAGGACCCGGTGGTGGTCGCGAACGTGCCGCATCTGAAGGACGTGACCACCACGGTGGAGCTGCTCGGCAGGATGGGCGCCACCGTCACCATCGACGAGCGCATGCGCATCGAGGTGGACGGCTCCACCGTGCGCGAGTGCTTCGCGCCCTACGACCTGGTGAAGACCATGCGCGCCTCCATCCTGGTGCTCGGACCCCTGGTGGCGCGCTACGGGCACGCCGACGTGTCCTTGCCCGGGGGCTGCGCGATCGGCGCACGCCCGGTGAACATCCACGTCGCGGGGCTGCAGGCGATGGGCGCCGACATCACCATCGAGGGCGGCTACATCCGCGCCCGCGCCGCACGCCTCAAAGGGGCGCGGCTGGTGCTCGACACGGTGACCGTCACCGGCACCGAGAATCTGATGATGGCGGCGACCCTCGCCGAGGGCGAGACGATCATCGAGAACGCCGCGCGCGAGCCCGAGGTGGTGGACCTCGCCAACTTCCTCATCGCGATGGGCGCCGACATCCACGGCGCGGGCAGCGACAAGATCGTCGTGCAGGGCGTGAAGCGGCTGCGCGGCACGACCTACGAAGTGCTGCCGGATCGCATCGAGAGCGGCACCTATCTGGTCGCGGGCGCGATCACCCGCGGTCACGTGCGCATCAAGAGCACGCGGCCCGAGCACCTGGATGCGGTGCTGGCCAAGCTCGAGGAGGCGGGCGCCAGGGTGGGCGTGGGCGAGAACTGGGTCGAGGTGGACATGCGCGGGCGGGCCCTGAAGGCGGTCGACGTGCGCACCGCCCCGTACCCCGCGTTCCCGACCGACATGCAGGCGCAGTTCGCCGCGCTCAACACGGTGGCCTCCGGTGTCGGCACCATCACCGAGACGATCTTCGAGAACCGCTTCATGCACATGCTGGAGATGCGACGCCTGGGAGCGGAGATTCGCCTGGAAGGCAACACCGCCATCATTCGCGGTGTGGAGAAGCTCACCGCGGCTCCGGTGATGGCGACCGATCTGCGCGCCTCGGCGAGCCTGGTGCTCGCCGGGCTCATCGCCGAGGGGCGTACCGACGTCGAGCGCATCTACCACATCGATCGCGGCTACGAGGCGATCGAGGAGAAGCTGGCGCAGCTGGGCGCCCAGATCCGGCGGGTGCCGAACTGACACGGCCCGTTGCCGCAAGGGTGCGCGCCGCGCCGTTCGCTCAAGGAGTCGACAATGCGCATAGGAATGATCGGGCTCGGGCGCATGGGCGCCAGCATGGTGCGGCGCCTGCTGCAGGGTGGCCACGAGTGCGTGGCCTACGATCCGAAGGCCGAGGCGGTGCGGGCGGCTGCGGCATCGGGCGCGCGCTCGGCGCGCTCGCTCGAGGAGCTGGTGCGGCTGCTGCCGCCGCCGCGGGCGCTGTGGATCATGGTGCCGGCCGCGATCGTGGATGCGGTGATCGGCGAGCTGCGGCCGCTCCTTAGCGCGGGCGATGTCCTCGTCGACGGGGGCAATTCCAACTATCACGACGACATCCGCCGCGCCGGGGAGCTCGAGGCCGCGGGCATCCGCTACCTGGACGTCGGCACCAGCGGCGGGGTGCTCGGGTTCGAGCAGGGCTACTGCCTGATGATCGGGGGCGAGCCGGAGGCGGTCGCGCTGCTCGAGCCGGCGCTGGCGACGCTCGCGCCGGGTGGCCGGATCCCGTCCCCACCGGCGGGCAACGCCGCCACCGGCCCCGCCGGTGGCCGGGCCGCGAGTGCCGCGGCGGCCGCGCTCGGCTACCTGCACTGCGGAGCGCATGGCGCCGGCCACTTCGTGAAAATGGTTCACAACGGCATCGAGTACGGGCTGATGGCCGCGTACGCGGAGGGCCTGAACATTCTGGCCCATGCGGATGCCGGCCTGCGCACCGCGGCGGCCGATGCGGAGACCGCGCCGCTCGCGAACCCGCGCTTTTTCCAGTACCGGCTCGACCTGGCCGCCATCGCGGAACTGTGGCGCCACGGCAGCATCATCGCCTCGCGGCTGCTCGATCTCACCGCGGCCGCCCTGGCGCAGGACGGTGAGCTCGCCGGGTTCGGCGGGCACGTGGCCGACTCGGGGGAGGGGCGCTGGACCGTGGAGGCGGCGGTCGAAACCGGCGTGCCCGCCCCGGTGCTGAGCGCGGCACTGTATGCGCGCTTCGAGTCACGCGGGCAGGCCGAGTTCGCCAACAAGGTCCTGTCGGCGATGCGCCTCGGGTTCGGAGGTCACGTCGAGGGAAACCATGGAACGCCGTGACTGTGATGCCGTGGTGCTGTTCGGGGCCACCGGCGATCTGTGCTATCGCAAGATCTACCCGGCGCTCTATCAGCTCGTGCGCCGCAGTCTCCTGAGCGTGCCGGTGATCGGGGTCGCGCGCCAGGGCTGGAACGCCGCGCAGCTCGCGGCGCGCGTGCGCGAGAGCCTGAAGGCCTTCGTGCCGGCGGCGGAGGAGGCGGTGGTGGCACGCCTTACGGGCCTGCTGCGCTACGTGGACGGCGAGTACCACGAGCGCGCCACGTTCGATGCGCTGCGCCAGGCCCTCGGCGAGGCGCAGCGGCCGCTGCACTATCTGGCCATACCGGCGAGCATGTTCCCGGTGGTCATCGAGCACCTGAGCGGCTCGGGCAGCGCGCAGGGAGCACGCGTGGTGGTCGAGAAGCCCTTCGGGCGCGACCTGCCTTCCGCGCGCGCACTCAACCGGACGCTGCACGCGCATTTCCCCGAAGCCAGCATCTTTCGCATCGACCATTACCTCGGCAAGGAGGCGGTGCAGAACATCCTGTATTTCCGCTTCGCCAATTCCTTTCTCGAGCCGGTGTGGAACCGCAACTTCGTCGCCAGCGTGCAGATCACCATGGCCGAGAGGCTCGGGATCGCCGGGCGCGGCCGCTTCTACGAGGAAACCGGCGCGGTCCGCGACGTCATCCAGAACCATCTGCTGCAGATCATGGCGCTGCTCACCATGGAACCGCCGGTCAACACCGAGGGGGAGGCGCTGCGCGATGAGAAGGTGAAGGTGCTGAAAGCAGTGCGCCCGGTGATGCCCGCGCAACTGGTGCGCGGACAGTTCACCGGCTACCGCAGCGAGCCGGGCGTGGCCGCCGACTCACACGTCGAGACCTACGCCGCGCTGGCCCTACAGATCGACTCCTGGCGCTGGAGCGGCGTGCCCTTCTACCTGCGCGCCGGCAAATGCCTGCCGGTGACGGCCACCGAGGTGGTCGTGGACCTGGGGCCCCCGCCCGTCAACGTGTTCGGCGACTTGGGCCCCGACCGGCCCAATCACCTGCGCTTTCGCGTCGGCCCCGACGTCGCGATCGCGCTCGGCGCCCACACCAAGAGACCCGGGCCGGCCATGACGGGGCGGCCGGTGGAGCTGTTCGTCGCGCAGCAGCAGGGGGACGACATGGATGCCTATGAGGTGCTGATCAGCGCCGCGCTCATCGGCGACACCTCGCACTTTGCGCGCGAGGACGAGGTGGAAGCCGCCTGGGCGATCGTCGATCAGGTGCTGACTGCCGGCGCGCCGCCCGTGGAGTACATCCCGGGCAGCTGGGGACCGCAGCAGGCGGAGGCGCTGCTCAGGGGTCCATGCGGCTGGCACAACCCGGGCGCAAAGCCACAGGACTGGACGCGCTCGTGCTCGCCACCGTCGGCGCAGTAACGCCCTCGGCACACGCGTGTGAGTGCGTGGCTGCGGGCGCTGCAGCGGCGAGTGGCACGGCGCGCTCAGCCGTCCGCGCCGGCCTCATCGCGGCCTGGGCGCTCGCGTTGCTGCTGGCCGCGCCGCCCATCGCACGCGCCGCAACCGACACGGAGCGCGTCGAGCGGGTTCTCGCGCAGACGCCGCTCATCGACGGGCACAACGATCTGCCGTGGGAGATCCGCGCGCGCTTTGGGGGTGATCTGGTAAAGATCGATCTCGCCGCCTCCACCGCCGCGCTGCCGGCCCCGCCCGATGGCGCGCCACTCATGACCGACATTCCTCGCTTGCGCGTCGGCCGCGTCGGGGCGCAATTCTGGTCGGTGTGGATCCCGGCAGCGACCCGGGGACCGGAGGCGGTGCAGATGACGCTCGAGCAGATCGACCTGGTCAAGGCGATGTGCGCGCGTTACCCGGCGGACCTGGCCATGGCGTACACCGCGGCGGACATCGTCCGTGTGCACAAGGCACACCGCATCGCCGCGCTGATCGGCGTCGAGGGCGGTCACCAGATCAACAACTCGCTCGCGGTGCTGCGCGCGTATTACGACGGCGGCGCGCGCTACATGACGCTCACGCATTCCTCCAATACCGACTGGGCGGATTCCGCCACCGACACACCCGCGCACCACGGGCTCACCCCCTTCGGGCGCGAGGTGGTTCGGGAGATGAACCGGCTCGGCATGCTCGTGGATCTCGCCCACGTCTCGGCCGACACCATGCGCGCGGCGCTCACCATGACCGAGGCGCCGGTGATCTTCTCGCACTCCTCCGCCCGCGCCCTGGTCGATCACCCGCGCGACGTGCCCGATGACGTGTTGGAGCTGGTGGCGAAGAACGGCGGCGTTGTGATGGTCAATTTCTTTCCCGGCTACGTCTCCGAGGCGCGCCGGCGCTGGGATGCGGATCGCGCCGCGGAACAGGCGCGTTACAGCAGCCCGCCGTTCGGCGGTCTGTACATCGGGCAGCCCGAACGCATCGCGGCCGCGCTGAGAGCCTGGGAGCAGGCTCATCTGAAGCCACCGGTCGTGCTCGCAGACGTCGCCGATCACATCGAGCACATCCGCAGAGTCGCGGGCGTTGATCATGTGGGTATAGGCTCAGACTTCGACGGTATCCCCGAAGCGCCTGTCGGGCTCGAGGGCGTCGACAAGTTTCCGGCGCTGCTCGCGGAGCTGGCCCGTCGCGGCTGGAGCGATGCGGAGCTGGCGAAGGTCGCGGGCGCAAACCTGCTGCGGGTGATGGGACAGGCGGAAGCAGTCAGTGCGCGGTTGCGTGCGGCCCGACCGCCCTCGCTCGCCACGCTTGCGACGCTCGACCAGACGCCTGCGCTCCCGGGGCCCGGGGCGCGCTAGAGTCGAGGTCGCTCACGGTCGACTGTCGTATCCGAACTTGCGGACCCACGGCTCCAGGATCGGGAGCACGGATGCCAGCTGCGGCGCGTAGTGGCGCCACTGGCCGACGGTTGCCGAGTCGACACCGCGCAGCAGCTGCGCCGTGCTGGGCGTCACAACCGCCCGCTTGTGCGATCGTTGATCGACAGCGCGTATGGCGTCGGTCCAGTCCAGCCCGATCCAGTTGCAAATCGCGGTCAGTTCGGAGCGAAAGTCGCCGACGATCATTTCATGTTGCGCCACGCGCAACTCCAGCTTGAGCCTCTCCTGGAAAACCTCCGCCGCCCTCATGGTTGCGTCATAAAAGCGCGCCGCGCCGTCGAGGCTCAACAGCTGGAACATGGGAGCATTCATGCGAAATCTGCGACGAAAGCAGCTCAGCACGACATCGCGCGGGTCGCGACGTGCCAGCAGGATCTTCGCATCCGGAAACAGACGGGCGATCAGCGGGAGTTTCAAGGTGTTCAGCGGGTACTTGTCGACGAAGACTCTGTTGGCCAGGTCGATTCCCGCGTCACGAACGCGCCGCCAGTAGGCGTCGCGAAAACCCTGCAGCTCGGAATCACCGGCGGCCGCCAGGCGGTGAACGTACTCCGGTCGCCCGAGGTAAGCGCCAACCGAGTCAATCATCAGCTCCTGCTCTTCGAGGCTTTGAATCGCCGGATGACCCTCGAGAGCCGCCTCGAGCAGAGTCGTGCCGCTGCGCGGGAAGCCGATCAGGAAAACATGGCGGACGGCACCCGTCGCCCTCTTCCCGGGCGCGGATGGCGCCCACCGGTGTGGCGGGACGTTCTGAAACTGCTCGGTCAGGAGCCGGGTGAATTCCAGTGCCGTCTCGCCCCCGGCGTACTGAGATGAGTAGATCGTGGTCAGTTGTTCATTTGATTCGGTGTAGGCCGCGAATGCCTCGGCATAGCGGTGCTGCGCGTCGAGCACATCACCCAACATCGACAGTGCGTGGGCGCGGTCGACCGGAGCCACACGGCGGTCCGCCAGAAGCTCGCGCAGGCCGCGCGCCGCCTCTTGCGGTTGCTCCGCCGCCAGATCCGCGGCGGCGATGCTCATCACGGCATCGGGATAGTTGGGCTCGACCTTGAGGACCTTTTCAGCAAGTTGGCGCGCCTGGGAATGATCGCCGCGAAACGTGGCGATTGCGGCGAGTCCGGCGAGCGCAGCGACGTTCGATTCGTGTTCCAGGGCTTTGTGGAAACTGCCGTGCGCCTCTTCAATTCGCCCCAGCGCCAGTAGCGCCCGACCGCGGTTTGCATGGCCAAACGCCGCCTGCGGAGCGAGCGCGATGACGGCGTCAAAGTGCGCCAGTGCTTCATCGTCCCGATTCAGGCTCTGCAGGCAGAGCCCCAGGGCATTGAGCGCACCGATATCCTGCGGCGCAAGCTCGATCGCGCGCCGCAGGTAGCGGCATGCGTCCTCGAACCTGCCTTCGCGCTCCAGCTGCAGCGCAGCGACATTGAGCAGCAGCGGATGCTCCAACCCGGCACCCAATGCGGCAAGCGCCGCGGCGGCCGCCCCGGTTAAATCGCCCGCGGAAGCCAGCCGATGCACCTCGCGGACCGTTTCGCGATCGGCGGACGGGTCGCGCGCTGCGCTGTTCATGGCTCGGGCCAGCTGCGCCGGTGGACGAAAGCGAGTTTGGCCAGCCCGAGGCTGGACGCCATCGGAGCGCGGGCGCGGTGCTCGCCCGGTGACATGACTTTTTTATTTGCGCACGTCAAAATCATGCTGTGATGAGGCAGGGGCCATTGCCAAACGGAGCGGCGCACACGCCTGCCGGGCTCGAGCATGCAGTCGAATAGACAGGAGGGCAAGCATGACGAGCAGTTGCGTGAGCTCGTGGTAGAAGCCGAACGCGCGCTGGCCAGGAGGGAGCTCGCGCTGGCCACGCAGCTGCTGGCAAAAGCCGAGACGATCACACCCGAGCACCCGCTGATCTTGAACGCTCGCGGCATGCAGAAGCTGCACGAGGGTCAGCTGCAGGCGGCGAAGGAGCTCGCGGAACGAGCCGTAGCGCGCGATGCGACCAACCCCGCGTTCTGGATCAATCTCGCGACGATCCAACGCGCCCTCACGGCGCCCGAGGCCGAGATGCAGGCGCTCGAGCGCGCGCTCGCGCTCGAGCCGCGACACCTGCTGGCGCTGTTGCAGAAGGCCTCCCTGCTCGAGCTGCTCGAGCGTCCGCGGGCGGCGGCCAAGGTCTACCGGGCCGCATTGCAGAGCGTCGCGCCGGGAACTGCGGTGCCGCCGCTGCTGCAGAAGCCCCTGCAGCGGGCCCTGGCCGCCGTGAAGGCGAATGATGCGGCGCTCGAAGAGCACCTGGCGCACAAGCTCGAGGGCCTGGGAGCGGCGCGCGGTTCGGCGGCACAGCGACGCTTCGATCATTGTCTCGATACCTTTCTCGGCAAGCGCGCGATCTACCGGCCACAGCCGACCTTCATGTACTTCCCCAGCCTGCCCGATTGGGAGTTTCACGATCGCGATGCCTTCCCCTGGCTTGAGGAGTTTGAAGCCTCCAGCCAGGAGGTGCGGCGAGAAGTGGAAGGTGTGCTGCGCGATGAGCAAAGTGAGCTGGTGCCTTACATTGCTCATGCGGATGGGCTGCCCCTGGATCAATGGGCGCAGCTCAATCGCTCGCGGCGTTGGAGCGCGTATTTCCTGTGGAAGGAGGGGAGCAGAATTGAAGCGCACATCGCGCGCTGCCCCGTTACGAGCGCCCTGCTTTCAAGGACGCCACAAGTCGACATAGCGGGGCATGGGCCCAATGCCTTCTTCTCGATACTCGATGCCAGGACCCGTATCCCGCCTCATACCGGCGAGACCAATGCGCGACTCATCGTGCATGTCCCGCTCGTCGTGCCTGAGGGCTGCGGCTTTCGCGTGGGCTCCGAAACGCGCCAGTGGCGGGTCGGCGAGGCATGGGTCTTCGACGACACGTTCGAACACGAGGCCTGGAACGAGAGCGACCGGCCGCGCGCGATCCTGATCTTCGATGTCTGGAATCCGCACCTGACCGAGACGGAGCGCGCGCTGGTGCGCAGCGCGACGCAGGGTATCCGGGAGTTCTACGACGGCGAGTCCGGCAGGGCGCCCCCTGCGTGAAGGCCGTGGGCGCTCGCGGCGGCAAGTCCAGGTGGCGGCGGGCGGTTGCGATTCATCTGCTGTTCGCGCCGGAGTGTCTCGTAGTGCCGGGACTCGTGCCGGCGGGCGAGCCGGAGGGCAACACGCTGGCCGATGAGGTGCGTGTGTGCGCGACGCTCGGCAGCGATTCCGAGCGACTCCTGTGCTACGACCGCCTCGCGGCCACCCTCGCACCGGGTCCTGATGCCGGACCCGCGCGGGAAGCTGCCCCGGTTTCTGCGCAACGAATGTTCGGCTTGCGCCGATCCGCGCCCGAGCAGCCGCCGGCAGGCAGCGCCCATGCGGTCAGGCTGGATTCCATCACGGCACGGGTGAGCGCGCTGAGCGTAAGCGGAGGCTCACCGGTCCTCGAGCTCGACAATGGACAGGTCTGGCGCGTTCTGGACAGCGAGCAATGGCTGGTGCGGGTGGGCGATGCGGTCGTCATTTCGCGCGCGGCCTTCGGATCCTTCCGGATCCGTGCTCCCGGCGGCCGCGTGGCCAAAGTCGAGCGGCTGCGCTGAAACGGATCGCCTTGTGCTGGAAAGGATCTTACGGGGCCGAAAGGGTTTGCGGCTAAGACGAGGCCGGCGGGTCCGCCGCTAAGCGGAACCAGGCGTTGAAGGAAACCGTGATGCGCTCGCCGTCGCCGGTGAACGGGGTGACTTCGTGCAGGATCCATGACGGAAACAGCACCAACTGCCCCGGCTCGAGCCGCAGGCTCCGGACGCCGTGCGCATACGGTCCCTGTAGCTGGCTATTGGCGGCATCCAGGAACATGCTGGAGGTGAGCATGGGACTCACGAAGCTCAGCAGGCCGCTGTCGGGGTGTTGTACGTCCTGGCCCCCTGGGTCCACACAGTAGACTCCGGACCAGGAGGCCATGGGGTGGTTGTGTAACGCAAAAAAACCGCCGCGCCGGGTGATGTGAAACCACGAGTCCGCGTACAGCAGGAGTTGCGCGCGAACCTTGTCGTCATAACGGTTCAGCTCGCAGACCCAGCGGATGAGCTCACTCCAGCAGAACTCCTTCAGGTGCTGGACCGGCGCCTCGGGCCAGCGAAAGAGGTCGAAGCGGCTCTCAAAAACCTGCTGATTGCGGCGCGTGATGGGTCGCGGATTGGCATAGGCCGCCCCAAGGGCGGCGCGTTGCAGGAAGGTTTCGCGCAGCTGCCTATTCAGTGGCGCACAGTCATCCAGCCGTGCGAATCCGAACGGGACCGCGAAGAAGGGCACGATTTCAGTCATTATTCAGATGATAGGCGCCTCCGCCCGGAGAGGAAAAAAATACGGCGGGCTCGCGCCCGCCGTATCCGAGTCGTGCTTGCCTTCTACCTTCTAGAACTCGGCGGAGACATTGAAGAAGATGAACCGCCCGGTCGCGTCATAGAACGTCGGCCAGGTATTGCCGTTGCAGGGACCCGCCGGACAGGCGTTGCCGCCGTTGATCGGTGGATCCTTGTCGAGCAGGTTGTTGGCGCCGAACCGCGCCCTGATCTTCTCCGTCACGTTCATGCTCGCCGACAGGTCCAGGTAACTCCGGCTGCCGAGGCGCAGGTCCGTCGCCGGGAGACCGACGATCGCTCCGATCTGTGACAGGAACGGGTTGGACCCGGACGTTTCCAGCTTCACCGAGCTCATGTAGCGCATCGCGAGACCCACGTCCAGGCCGCGGTACGGGGTCTGCCAGTGCGCTCCGAGGGTGAAGCGATCCTCCGGTGTCGGCACACCGGTTCCGCTGCCGGTGTTGGAACATACCGGTCCATAAAGTCCCACGCAGTCGTAGGTAATGCCGACCTGAGGCGTGACTTCGTATTTATTCAGGTGCGTGGCGATCAGAGAAAACGCGAGATTGCCGAAGCGGCCGATGCCGAACCGATAGCCGGCGTCGAAATCGATTCCGCGCGTCCGGAGCTGGCCGATGTTGGTGAACAGGTCCTGAACGTACCCGGTCTGGGTAAGGAGGCTCCCGTTGCCGGGATCACGATGGATACGGCCGCAGGCCTGCGCATTGCCGGTGACGCCGCAGTCGATCAAGGTGAAGTCGGCCTGAGGCGGCTGAACGGCATTGTCGACCTTGATGTCGAACCAGTCGACCAGGAAGCGCAGCCCCGGGACCACGCGCGGCTGCAGGGCGACGCCGAACGAGAGGGTGTCGGCCTTTTCCGGCTGCAGATTCGGATTGCCGCCGATGAAGCCGTTGTACTGATTCGCCGGATTGTTATCGACGCTGCCGTACAGCGTGGTCACGCCGGTGCGGGCGCATTGCGCCCGAGAGAAGGCGGGTGTCGGTCCCGCGCAGGGGTCGATGGTTCCGTCGAGCGCCACCTCCTGCGACGAATACAGCTCGTTCACGTTCGGTACGCGCGTCGCCCGCTGGAAGCTGCCGCGCAACCTCAGATCATGGATCGGTATCCATTCGAGCCCGAACTTATAGGTACTGGCGTTGAAGCTCTGCTTGGCCGAGCCGTTGTCCGACTGCGCCTGGCTGTAGTCGGAATAGCGGTAGCCGAATTCAGCGCCGAACACCTCAGCCCCCGGATGGTCTTCGACGATGGGGAGTTTCCCCTCGAAGAAGAGCTCACGAGCCGTGACGCTGCCACCGGCCGGCAAAGTCGCAGACCCCTGCCCGGCTCCCTGAGCCGTCTGGAATGCGAAGTCCGGTTGAAAATGCAGACTGGTCTCATTCCAGTCGACGCCGATATTCACGTTCAACCCGTTCCGCGCCGTCGGCAGCTGCACGTTGTATTTGCCGAGGTCCCCGGTCACGCTCGCTTCGCCCACGCGCAACAGCGTGCTGCCGCGCTCGAGCAGCGGTATGGCCAGATAGTTGGCGGCAGCCGGCGTGACGCCGCCGACGTGGAAGATATTCCACGGCACGCAGGCCGGATCGGTCCCGTTGATGACCGACGTGCAGGTTGGCACACCGCCGACGTTTTGCACCAGCAGGGAGTTCTGGATCTTGGTCCAGGAGAGATCGTTCAGATAGATGCTGCTGAGGGTAGTGTTGCCCTGCAGGCCGTATACGTCGTAACTCCAGGCCTCGTTGATATCCCCCTTGACACCGATCACGGCCCGGTAGTCGCTGAAAGTAAAGTCCTGCTGACGGCCTCCGCCTTCCACATTGCGGCGGCCGATGACGAGCAGCGCCTCCGTCAGCCCGTTCTGTGTGATCGTGCTGCCCGGCGCGCACCAGGTGCTCACCATCGCCGCGCTTAGGAGCGGATTATCGCAATTGACGAAGAGTCCGCCGCCGGGATTGATCGGGTTTCCAAGTGAGAACGCGCCGCTCGGTGCGATCTGCGAGACGTTCCGATCGTTCATGTACATGAGCTCGGAATAGACCTTGGCGTGCTCGGCCACGTCGTAGTGAACGAACGCGCCGAGCGTGTAGCGCTCGTCGGGGCGGGCGTAGTAGTTGAGCGGACCGAAATTGTAAGCTTGTGAATTCGCAAACGCCGTGGTGTTGGGAAATGTCTGCAGCGATCCATCGGGGAGAAACGTGGCGTTCGGCCCGATCGCGGATCCGGTCGTCGGATTGAGCGGTCGGAATCGCCCGTTCGAAAACGGCGGTGCAGTGGTCGTCGAGCCACCGCAGCTGAAGGTATCGCCGGAGTTCAGGGTACAGGCGCTGTAATCGAACGATGCCTGGAGAATCGGGTCGGCGGTCCGGTAGGTCGCGTAAAAGGTCGCATTGCCCTTATCGTTCGGGGTGTTCATGCCCATCAAAAAAGAGAAATCCCTGTTGTAGCCGACGTTCACGCTGCTGGGCGGTAACACGTAGTTCGGCCGCGAAGAGACCGTCGAGTCGATGCCATTGCTGTTGTGATGGTTGTAAAACCCATACTCCGCGGTGAACTTCACGCCCTGGTATTTGTCGTTCAGGATGAAGTTGACGACACCGCCCACCGCGTCGGCGCCGTAGGTCGAAGAGGCGCCGCCGGTGAGAATCTCCACGCGTTGGATCAATTCTGCCGGGATGAAGTCCAGGTCGACGGCCGGCGTTCCGCCCGAGGGGCTGCCCGGCTGCACGCGCCGCCCGTTGACCAGCACGATCGTGCGCTGCGAACCGAGTCCGCGCAGGTTGACCGTCGCAATGCCGTTCGAGCCATTGGAGACCTGGGCCCCCTGGGCGGCGAAGATCTGCGGCATGGAGTTGAGGATGTCCTCCACGCGCGTCTTGCCGGTCTGCTCGATGTCGGCGCTGGAGATCGTCGACACCGGGCTTATGCTCTGCAGGTTGGGTACCACGATGCGCGAACCGGTGATGACGATTTCCTCCACCGGCTTCTCTGGAGCAGCCGGCGGCGGGGCTGCCTGACTGTGAGCCAGCGGGATTGCCCCCGCCGTCGCGCACGCCGCGAGAGCGATGCGCACCGCCGACCGCACATTGCGACTCGTGTTCATTTGGTAGCTCCCCTCAGTGGACTTAAATCAGCCGCGCGCCGTGGCGCACGGGCAATTGCAGAAATACTACACGGCCTGTGTAGGTCTGCAAAGCACAGCTCAACGGTTTGGACAAGTTTGTTGCATTCAAGCAACACTGAGTGCGGGCGGTAAACAGCGTCACCGCAGGCTCAACGGGTGACAGCGCGAAGGGGCGCGCGACATGCGTGACGGGAACGTGAGAGGCGAGGCTGGTGTCGCGCACGACGAGGAGCTGCTAGCGCGCCGATGCGCACCCCGGAACTCAACAGCAGCCCGAGCTGCCGCACGTAATCCGCCACGGCCATCGCGCGCGGGCAACGCGCAGTGTGTTCTTCCAGGCGCCGCCCTTCGCTATAAAGGAAATGGGCCTCCCAGGCCCCTCTCCTGAGGGTCCTCAGGCATGCGCAAAGCGGCGAGCTCGGCGGCCAAAGCGGTGAGCTCGGCCGCCACGCGCTTAAAAACTTCCGACCAATCCCCGGGCGTACGCTGGCGAAACAACCTCATGGTGGGGTACCACGGACTGTCGTCGCGCTCGATGAGCCAGCGCCAGTCCGGCACCGCCTGCAGAACCACCCACACGCGCGCGCCGAGCGCACCGGCCAGGTGGGCAAGGGCCGTGTCGCAGGTGATCACCACATCGAGCCCCATGATGATCGCCGCGGTTTCTGCCGCGAGCTCTTCGGCCCCCATGTGATGCGGATCGGCCAGTTGCATGAGCTGGCTGCCGAAAGCCACCTCGGCGAGTTGCGCGGCGCCCGCGCCCTTCTGCAGCGACACGAGACTCACGTCCCGGACGCCCGCCAGCGCTGCTGCGGCGGTGAGCGGAAACGAGCGCGCCTCGAGGGCAGCCAGCTTCTCCGCCTCGGGATTGCCGCACCAGTTGAGCCCGACCTTCAAGCCAGGCAAAGCGGCCAGCCGCTCGCCCCACCAGCGTATTGTGGCCGGGTCGACGCACAGGTAGGGAACACCGCCGGGAACGCTGTCGAGCTCGGTGCGCACGGCAAGCGGGACGCTCAGCAGCGGGATGTGCAGGTCGAACTCCGGCAGCGCCTCGCCGCGGCCGACGAGCCTGCCGCGCATGCCGAGGGAGCGCAGCAGCAGCGTGAGGGCCGGCTGCACCTCGAAAATAATGCTCGCTCCCATCCCCTCGAGCACCGGAATGTAGCGACAGAACTGCAGCGTGTCCCCGAGTCCCTGATCGGCATACACGAGAAGGGTCTTGCCCTCGAGCGACTCCTCCCCCGTCCATCGTGGGCGCTCGAAAGCACGCTGCATTCGGCGCCCGGGTTCCAGCTGCAGGCGCGCCTCGTACAGGGGCCAGGCGTCGCGGAACTCTCCCATCGAGAGCTTCAGTACCGCCTTGGCCCAGGTGGCCGTCGGATCATCGGGCTCGATCGCGAGTGCGCGGTCGAGGTTGCTGAGAGCCTCCTGGTAACGCCCCAAACCCCGCAGTGCGAGGCCCGCGTTGGTGAAAGCGTCCGCGTGGTCGGGCCGCAGCACCACGGCACGCATGAAATCTGGGAGTGCCTCAGCAGGCCGGAACAGACGCACCAGCACCGCGCCGCGGTTATTGAGCGCCTCCGCGGAGTCGCCATTGAGTGCCAGGGCCTCGTCGAAACTCGCGACCGACTCCTCATAACGCCCCAGCGATGCCAGCGCGACGCCGCGCTGAAAGTGCGCATCAAATTGCCGCGGGGCCAGCGCCACCGCCCGGTCGAGACTCGCGAGCGCCTCGGCTGGCTGACCGAGCTCGAGGCAGACTTTGCCGCGCCACAGGTGAGTCGACGCCGCATCGGGTGCAAGAGATAAAGCGCGGTCGAAGCTCGCGAGCGCCTCCGCTGGCCGTTTGAGGCTCACGAGCGCCAGTCCCCGGTTGTGATGCGAAGTCGCATCGCCCGGTGACAAGGCGATCGCACGCTCGAAGCTCGCCAGCGCTTCGCCGTGCCGGCCGAGTGCCAGCAGGGCGACACCGCGGTTGGTGTGCAGCGCCGGGTGCTGCGGTTGCAGCGCGAGCCCGCGGTCGAAGCTCGCGAGCGCCTCCGCGTGCCGTCCCAGGGCCGCCTCCATGAGGGCGAGGTTGTGGTGGGCGTCGGCGTTCGCCGGGTTGAGCGTCAACGCCCGATTGAAGCATTGCCGCGCTTCCTCCGCGCGGCCGGCGCGCTCGAGTGCTACGCCGAGGCCGTTGTGCGCCTGGTCGTCGGCAGGCGCAAGCCGCAGCGCCTCGGCAAAGCTCGCTCGCGCGGCCTCGGTTCGGCCCAGATACACGAGCGCTGCGCCGAGGCCGCGGTGCGCCACAGCCAGGTCCGGCTGCAGGGTAATGGCGCGCTGGTAATGCGCCACCGCTTCGGCGTGATGCCCAGCCCGGGTTAGCGTGGTGGCGAGATTGGCCTGCACGGACGCGTTGGTGGGGTCGAGCTGCGCGGCCGCCCCGATGAGGGTGAGCGCTTGCCTGAGGTCTCCCAGCGCGGAGACTGCGAGACCGAGCAGGTGCAACGCGTCGCTGTTGTGCGGCTCACGGGTGAGCACCTCGCGGTAGAGGGGGACCGCTTCGGCCAGGCGCCCTTGCTGATGCAGGGCGAGCGCCTGCGCCACGGTGGCAGCGTTACCGGTCATCGTGTCCCGGCAAGTGGCTCCATCGCAGGCCGCGGCGCCTGATAATGCTCCACCAGCTCGCCGAGGGCCTCCTTGAGCGGTCCGAGCCACGGCTCGTAATGGCGCCACTGATCCACGCTGTCGGCATAGATCGGCCGGCGCACCTGCTCCGAGCTGATGGTGTGCACGATGCGGCGGTTCTCGTAGAAGCGCAGGCATTGCTCTTCGAACGGCAGCCCGCAGTAGTCGAGGAGCCGGCGCAGTTCGCCCTCGGGGTCTGCGACCAGCTGCTCGTAGTACACGCGATGCACTCTCCCGGGGAGCATCGCATCGAAATGCTCCATGAGTAAGACGTAGTCGCGGTAGAAGTGCCCGAGTTCACTCAGATCGTAAGTGAATTTCTGGCCGCGGACGAAGATTTGCTTGTAGCAGGAGAAACAACAACCGAGCGGATGACGGCGTGCGTCGATGATCGCCGCATGGGGAAACAGCAGATGAATGAGACCGAGGTAGCACCAGTTGCCGAGCATCTTGTCAATGAAGCGCGGCTTCGCCAGCTGGCGCTTCGCCTGCACCTGCCCGAGGTAGCGCGTCGCCAGGGCTTCGATGTCCGCGCTTCGCAGCGCGCCGACCCGCTCGGGAAGGCTCGACTCGGTAGGCGACGTCACTCCGGATAGCAGCCCGAACGCGAGGGATGGCAGGTCCAGTAGTTCGCGCGTGCCTTCGATCTGCGAGTGGCTGGCCAGCATCTGCTCGAGGAGTGTCGATCCGCAGCGCGGCAGCCCGACGATGAAGATCGGATCCGCGCGCGCGCTCCCCCATCCGGAACGCTCGGCGAAAAAACGCTCGCTGTAGAAGCTTCGCCAGCGCTGAACTTCCGCGGTGATGATGCGCGGATCATAAAAGAAGGTCGCACGCTGCAGCCGATTGCCCTGCGCATAGTGCTCGAAGGAGTCGGCAAACTCGCCGGCATCCTCGAGGCCCTTGCCAAGCGCGAACTCGAGGCGGATGCGCTCAGCGCCACGCACGCTGGGGATCGCGAGTTGCCGCTGCATGGCTTCGAGGTCGGCGCTGTCGAAACGGAACGTCTTGAGGTTGGCAAGGCTCGAGTAGGCGAGGCTCGATCCCGGTCTTGCGGCGAGCGCCCGGCGGAACGTCTCGATCGCGCGCGCCTGCTCGCCCAGCTCCCGCAGAAGGGTGCCGTACACGATCCACGACTGTTCTTCGTCGGGATGATCCGCGGTCACCTGTTCCATCAGCGCCAAGGCCTCGTCGCCGCGGCCGATGTAGCGCAGTCCCTCCGCCTTGAGGTTCAGGCAATCGATGTTGCCCGGATCGCAGGCGAGCAGCCTCTCAACGTGCGGCAGCATTTCCTCGATCCGCTGGTAGCCATTCAGGAGGCGCGCCAGATCGTAGCGCGCCGCGGCACAGCCAGGCGCGAGCTCGAGGGCTTCGTTGAAGAGCCGCTCCGCCTCGACATCGTCGCCGAGTTGGGTGGCAGTCTTCGCGAGCAGCCGCAGCGCCACGACATCGCGCGGCACCTGTTGCAGACGCTGCCGCAGCAGTGTATCGGCGACTTTGGGACGGTTGCCGGCGAGCGCGACGATCGCATCATTCAGCTCGGGGGGCTCGGGCGACAGCCGGTAGTAGCGTGCGTAGGCCCGGTCGCCTTCCACGGTGTCGCCGGCGACAAAAAGCTGCTCTGCGAGCTCCCGCCAACCATCGGCGAGCCCTTGATCGAGCGCCACCGCGCGCCGGAATGCGGCCAGAGCTTCCGCGTTGCGACCGGCGGCCGCATAGGCGCGCCCGAGCTCGAGCTGCCGGACGGGCGAGTCGTCCCGTGCGCCAGCGAGGGATTCGAGCAGCGCCGCCGCCGCCGCCGGATCACCGAGCTTGCGGCACGCGGTGGCGAGCAGCAGGCGCGCCGCGGGGTGCCCGGGCGAGCCGGCGAGGATTTCGTTTGCGCGGCGCGCGGCGGCTGCCGGATCCGATTCGAGCAGCAGCGAGGCGCGCATGAGCTCGAGATCGGCTGAGGCACTCGGTGTCAAATGCTGGGACTCCTCGGGGCTACGTGCGGCTACGGTACAATTGCTGAGACTACATTCAGGCGCCCTCGAGGACCCCGGTGAGCAGCACAGCACCCGCGCAGGCGGACGATGCCGCGATCATCCGCGTACTGCAAGCCTCCAAGGCGGCGGCGGCGGCCGGACGGATGGCGGAGTCCGACCAGCTGCTGGCTCGCATTGCCCAACAGGCTCCCCACCACCCGGCCGTACTCAACGAGCTCGGTGTGCGCATGCTGGGCCGCGGCGCAGCCGAGCA
>Ga0209154_1000033_pt1 | contig 96801 bp, 93 predicted proteins | sample GraSoiAngelo_121_FD_185878 | JGI IMG/M metagenome (GOLD analysis project Ga0209154, IMG submission 185878) | Grasslands soil microbial communities from the Angelo Coastal Reserve, California, USA - 14_0919_12_20cm (SPAdes) (version 2) | ecosystem: Environmental > Terrestrial > Soil > Grasslands ... | reverse complement strand
CCGCCACGATCTCGTAGGTGAGGGTGCCGCTGCGGGAGACGATCCCCACGTGACCGCGGCTGAACAGGTGCGTGGGCATGATCCCCACCCGGCACTCCCCCGGCGTCGTCACGCCCGGGCCGTTGGGACCGAGCACGCGGACGCCCTGCTGCGCGGCGTAGGTCACGACCTCGATCGCATCGTGGACCGGCATGCCCTCCGTGATGATGACGACGGGATTGAGCCGGCTCGAGATCGCCTCCAGCGCCGCGTCGCGGGCGAGCCGCGCCGGCACGAAGATCACGCTGGCCCCGGCGCCGGTCGCGCGGATGGCTTCGTCCACGGTCTCGAAGACCGGGACATCGTGGACCTTCGCCCCGCCTTTGCCGGGCGTGACGCCGGCGACGACCCGGGTGCCCGCCTGGAGCATCAGCCCGGTGTGAAACGCCCCCTGGTAGCCGGTGATGCCCTGCACCAGGAGGCGGGTGTCGCGTCCCACGATGATGGCCATCGCTATGGACGCGGGGCCGCGCGGGCGAGCGCGACGGCGTCTTGGGCCGCCTGGTCGGGATCCAATGTCGCCGAAATGCCGGCCCCGCGGAGGATGCGCTGCCCTTCCTCCTCGTTCGTGCCGGTCAGGCGGATGCTGGCGGGGACCCGCGGGGGATCCTGGACGATCCCCCGGGCAACCTCGTCGCACCGCGTGATGCCGCCGAAGATGTTGATGAAGATCGCCCGGATCCCGGACTTTCGCTGGACGATGTCCAGGGCGGCCCGCATCCCGTCCGCCGTCGCGCCGCCCCCGATGTCCAGGAAGTTGGCCGCCCGCCCGCCGAAGTGCGCCAGGAGGTCCAGCGTGCTCATGACCAGGCCCGCCCCGTTGCCGATGACGGCGATGTCCCCGTCCAGTTCCACGTAGGACAGCCCGTGGGACCGGGCCTCGCGCTCGAGCGCCGTCAGTTCCTCCGAGGGGGGACGGTCCGTGTGCCGGAACGCCGCGTTGTCGTCGAGGACGAGCTTGGCGTCGACGCAGAGCAGGGTCGACCCGACGACGGCCAGCGGGTTGATCTCCGCGAGGTCGGCATCCTCGGTCCAGTAGAGCCGGTACAGGTTGCCGGCGATCCCGGCGAACGCGTCGAGGAGCGGGCCGGCGAACCCCAGCCGCCGGCCGATGGCGCGGGCCTGGAACGGCGGGCACCCGAGACACGGGTCGATGGGCACCGTGACGATCTTCTCGGGGGCCGTCCTGGCGACGGCCTCGATCTCGACCCCGCCGGCCGCGGAGGCCACGGCGACCGCGCGCCGTCTGGCACGGTCGGTCACGAAGGCGAGGTAGTACTCGGCGCCGATGTCCGCGGCCGGGACGACCAGCACCCGCTCCACCCGCTCCCCTTTGATGGTCATGCCCAGGATCGCCCGGGCGGAGGATTCCGCCTCGGCCGGGGTCGCGGCCAGTTTGATGCCGCCGGCCTTCCCGCGGCCGCCCACGAGCACCTGGGCCTTGACGACGACCGGGTAGCGGAGGGTCAGCCCCGCCATCTGCGCGGGCCGTTCGATGACGGCCCCCTGCTGCACGGGGAGCCCGTACCTGGCGAAGACCTCCTTGGCCTGGAACTCGTGCAGCTTCATGAGCCCGCGATCTAGAGTTTGAGGAGCGCGACGTTCTCGCGGATGCTCGCGACGGCGGCGTCGAACGCCTTGCGCTCGCCGTCGTCCATGGGCGCGTCGAGGATCCGCTCCACCCCTCCCGCGCCGAGCACCGCCGGGACGCCCACGTAGAGATCGCGCACGCCGTACTGGCCGGACAGATAGGCGGAGAGCGGCAGGACGCGCTTGCGGTCCAGCAGGATCGCCTCCACCATCTGCGCGATGGCGGCGCCCGGAGCGAAGAAGGCGCTGCCGGTCTTGAGGAGGCTCACGATCTCCGCGCCGCCCTTGCGGGTGCGGTCGACCAGGGCGGCGATCCGATCCGGGGACAGCAGCCGGCGGAGCGGGATCCCTCCCACCGTGGCGAGGCTCGCCAGCGGGACCATGTGCGTGTCGCTGTGCGCCCCGATCACCATCGCGGAGACGTCCTGGACCGAGACGCCGAGCGTCTGGGCGATGAAGGTCCGAAACCGGGTGCTGTCGAGCGCGCCGCTCTGGCCCATCACCCGCTCGGGGGGAAAGCGGCTGATCTTGTGGACCAGGTACACCATGACGTCCAGGGGATTGGTGACCACGATCAGGTGCGCGTTGGGCGACCGCTTCGTCACCTGTTCGGTGACGCCCCGCACGATGCCGGCGTTGGTCGCGAGGAGATCTTCCCGGCTCATCCCCGGCTTCCGGGCGATCCCGGCCACGATCACGACGATGTCCGACTGCTCGGTCTCGTCGTACCCGTTGGTCCCGGTGATCCGGACGTCGACCCCCTCGATCGGCTCGGCCTCGAGCAGGTCCAGCGCCTTGCCCTGCGGCATGCCTTCGATGACGTCGACCAGCACCACGTCGGCGAGCCGGTGCGAGAGCATCCATTGGGCCGCCGAGTGGCCGACGTTCCCGGCTCCCACGATCGTCACCTTCGCGCGCGTTCTCCCCACCCGGCAGCCCTCCAGGACGTTACCTTGGCTCCACTCCACGCTTCGATCGGCCTTACATATTGTCGACGACGGCCGAGGCAAACTCGCTTGTGCGCGCCTCGCGGGCGCCTTCCATGAGGCGCGCCAGATCGTAGGTCACGATCTTCTTCCGGAACGTCGCTTCCATCCCGCGGATGACCAGGCCGGCCGCCTCCCGCCACCCGAGGTGCTCGAGCATCATCACGCCCGACAGGATCAGCGACCCCGGGTTCACCTTGTCCTGGTTGGCGTACTTGGGCGCGGTGCCGTGCGTCGCCTCGAACACCGCGTGGACGTCGCTGATGTTCCCCCCGGGGGCCATGCCGATTCCCCCGACCTGGGCGGCGATCGCGTCGGAGAGGTAGTCCCCGTTCAGGTTGCCCGTGGCGATGACGTCGAAGGAGCGGGGCCGGGTGAGCACATGCTGGAACGTCACGTCGGCGATGTAATCCTGGATCAGGATCTTCCCGGGCGGGACCACACCGCGGTGGTGCTTCTCCACATCGGCCCAGGGGATCGTCTCCGCGGCGAACTCCTCGCGCGCCACCTCGTAGCCCCACTGGGCGAAGGCGCCCTCCGTGTACTTCATGATGTTGCCCTTGTGGACGAGGGTGACGCTGCGGCGGCCGTGGTCGATCGCGAACCGGATGGCCTTGCGGACCAGCCGCTTGGTGCCGAACGGGCTCATCGGCTTGAGGCCGACCCCGGCATCCTCGCGGATCTTCCACTTGAACTCCCGTCCCACGAACTCGATCAACCGCTTCGCCTCCGGCGACCCGCTCGCACACTCGTAGCCGACGTAGATGTCCTCCGTGTTCTCGCGAAAGACCACGACGTCCACCTGCTCCGGGTGACACACGGGGCTGGGGACCCCCTCGAAGTAGCGGACCGGGCGGACGCAAGCGTACAGGTCGAGCTGCTGGCGCAGCGACACGTTGAGGCTCCGAAATCCGCCGCCGACCGGCGTCGTCAGCGGCCCTTTGATCCCGACGACGTAGTGCTCGAACGCCTGCAGTGTCTCCTCCGGAAGCCAGGTGCCGAAGCGGGCGTGGGCCTTCTCTCCCGCGAACACCTCGAACCAGACGATCCGCCGCTTCGAGCCGTAGGCCTTCCGGACGGCCGCGTCCAGGACGCGCACGGTGGCCCGCCAGATGTCGGGACCGGTGCCGTCGCCTTCGATGTAGGGGATGATCGGGGTGTCGGGCACGGCGAGCCGGCCGCCGCGGGCCTCGATCCGCTCGCCCTCCTTGGGCGGGGTCAGTGTTTTCGGCGTCGCCATGGTCTAGGTCCCCCGGGGCTCCTTCTTCCTGCCGAACATTCTCAGCAGCGCCCGCCAGGGATCGAAATAGTCGTCCGCCATCCGCTCCTTGAGCGGGATGATCGCGTTGTCGGTGATGTGGATGTGCTCGGGGCAGACGTCCTCGCAGCACTTCGTGATGTTGCAGAATCCGATCCCGCCCCGGCCCCGCAGCAGGTCGGTGCGGGAGAGGGAATCTTTCGGATGCATCTCCAGGGCGGCGATCCGCACCATGAACCGCGGGCCCATGTACCGGTCGAGCCCGTCGTGCTCCCGCAGGACGTGGCAGACGTCCTGGCAGAGGAAGCACTCGATGCACTTCCGGAACTCGAAGAGGCGCTCGACGTCCTCCCGGTACATCCGCCACGGCCCCGGCGCCTCGTCCGGGCCGGGCGTGAACGGCGGGATCTGCTCGTTCATCCGGAAGTTCCAGGAGACGTCCGTCACGAGATCCTTGATGAGGGGGAACACCTTGATCGGCCGCACGCTGATCGGTCCGGCGAACTCGTCGACCCGGGTCTTGCACATCAGCCGCGGCCGGCCGTTCACCTCTGCGCTGCACGAGCCGCACTTCGCCGCCTTGCAGTTCCAGCGGCAGGCCAGGGTCCCGTCCAGGTGTCCCTGGATATAGTGGATCCCATCGAGGACGACCATGCCCTCCGTGATGGGCACCTGGTAGGGGACGAGCTGCCCGCCCTCGGCATCGCCCCGGAACACCTGAAATGTCGCGTCCGCCATGACCACCCTCTGCGCTATGCCTTGACCAGAGCGGTGAGCTCCGCCGGCATCTGCGGCACCGGACGCGTCGCCACCCTCATGGCCTCGCCGTCCCTGGACACCACGAGGTTCTTGGCTCCCCAGGAGGGATCGGGATCGGGGAAGTCCAACCGCCAGTGCGCCCCGCGGCTTTCCCTGCGCTCGATCGCCGATCTGAAGATTGCCTCGCACAGGGTCAGCATGAAGTGCACGTCGCGGCAGGCGTGCCAGCCGGGGTTGAAGAGCAGCGACCCGGCCACCCGCAGCCGCTCCGCGCGCTGCTGCAGCGCCTCGATCTTCGCGAGCCCCTCGGCCAGCTGGGCCCCGGTGCGCGCGATCCCGGCGCAGGCGCCCATCACCTCCTGGAGCTCCTCGTGGAGCGCAAAGGGGCTCTCGCGCCCGTCGCCTTCGAACGGCCGGAGGAGCAATGCCCGTTCCTCGTCGGCCTGGCGCTCGTCGACCCGCGGCGTCATCCTCAGCCCCTTGACGTACGCCGCCGCGTGCTCGCCGGCCCGGCGGCCGAACACCAGGAGATCCGAGAGCGAGTTGCCTCCCAGCCGGTTCGCGCCGTGGAGCCCCGCCGCCACCTCGCCCGCGGCAAACAACCCCGGCACGCTGCTCGCCCCGGTCCCGGCCTCCACCCGGACGCCCCCCATCACGTAGTGGACCGTCGGCGCGACCTCCATCGGGGACTTCGTGATGTCGATGTCCGCCAGAGAACGGAACTGCTCGTACATGCTGGGCAGTTTCTTCTTGATGAACTCGGCGCCGCGGTGGGTGATGTCCAGGAACGCGCCGCCGTGCGGGCTCCCCCGCCCGGCCTGCACTTCCTTGTAGATCGACCTGGACACCACGTCCCGGCTGCTGAGATCCAGCTTCTTGGGATCGTAGCGCTCCATGAACCGCTCGCCCTTGGCGTTCCGGAGGATTCCCCCTTCGCCCCGGACGGCTTCGGTGACCAGGATGCCGCGCACTCCCGGCGGCCAGACCATCCCGGTGGGGTGGAACTGCACCATCTCCATGTCCATCAGTTCGGCCCCGGCCTCGTAGGCCATCGCGCACCCATCCCCGGTGCACTCCCACGAATTGCTGGTGACCTTGTACACCTTGCCCCAGCCGCCGGTGGCCAGGACCACGGCCTTCGCGCGGAAGAGCAGGAACCGCCCGTCCTCGCGCCGGTAGCCGACGGCCCCCGCGATCCGCTCCGCGTCCTTGAGCAGGCGGGTGACCGTGACCTCCATGTGCACCGTGATCCCGCTGTGGACCGCCCGGTCCTGAAGCGTACGGATCAGTTCGAGGCCGGTGCGGTCGCCGACGTGGCAGAGGCGCCGGTAGGTGTGGGCGCCGAAGGGCCGCTGCAAAATCCTCCCGTCGTCGGTCCGGTCGAACAGCCCGCCCCAGCGCTCCAGTTCGTAGACGCGGTCGGGGGCCTCTTTCGCGAAGATCTCCACCATCCGGTAGTCGTTGATCATCTGCCCGCCGCGCGAGGTGTCCGCGAAGTGGACCTGCCAGTTGTCCTTGGGGTCCACGTTGCCCAGGGCGGCGGCGATGCCGCCTTCGGCCATGACCGTGTGGGCCTTGCCGAGCAGCGACTTGCAGACCAGGGTGACCGACAGCCCGGAGGCGGCCGCGGCGATCGCCGCGCGCAGGCCGGCGCCCCCCGCTCCGATCACCAGAACGTCTTGGTCAAACGTTTCGTACCGCCCCGCCTCAACCCGCCCCGCCACGACCCGCCTCCGGGGATCCCTAGAGGAGCCGGGGGTCCGCGATCGCGCCGGCCATGAGCAGCCGGACGTAGACGTCGGCGGAGACCACCGAGAACAGGCTGGCCCACGCCCACCAGGCATGGCGATGGTTGAACGGGTTCACCCACTCCCACAGCCGGAACCGCAGACGGCCGCCCCGGGCGCAGGAGTAGCAGTCGAGGTTGCCGCCCACCATGTGGCGGAACGCGTGGCACCCGAGCGTGTAGCCCGAGAGGAGGACGACGTTCACCAGGAAGATCAGGGAGCCCAGGTGGACGCCGAAACGGCCGCCGGCGAAAAATGTCTTGACGGCATCGATCCACAGGAAGACGAGCACGACGCCCGCGGCGTACAGGAGATACCGGTGCAGGTTATTGAGGACGAACGGGAAGATCGTCTCGCCCGCGTACCGGCGCCGGGATTCGCCGATCATGCACGAGATCGGGTCCGCGAAGTAGGACCGGTAGTAGGCCTTGCGGTAATAGTAACAGGTCGCCCGGAACCCCGCGGGGGCCCAGAGGACCCAGAACGCGGGGGAGATCGGGATGCCCCCGATCTTCACCTCGGGCGAGTAGAACGGCGAGAGGTACGCGCCGAACTTCCCGGACCCCACGAGCGCCACCCAGGTGGCGTAGACGACGAACCCCGACAGGATGATGACGGTTGCGGCGGGCTGGAGCCACCAGGGGATGGACGGGGCGGACGGATGCGTTGCGGCGTGATCGGCCATGGGCTCTGCTCGGGACCCACGTCGGGACCCGCGCCTGTATTCCGCCCGGCGAAAGGAGTTTCCTCCCCCACCGGCCCTGGCGCGGCGCCGGGCGCGGTATACTGAGATCGCCCCGAGAAACCCAGACCGGAGGATAGCGATGAGCACCGACGGACAACACCGGATCGAGCGCGACGCCCTGGGGGACGTCCGGGTCCCGGCCGACGCCTACTACGGTTCCCAGACCGTCCGCGCGATCGAAAACTTTCCCATCAGCGGCCTCCGGCTTCCCCGCGCGTTCATCGCGGCCACCGCGACGATCAAGCGCGCCGCCGCGGAGGTCAACGCCGCCCTCGGCCTGCTCGAGCCCAAGACCGCCCAGGCGATCGCCCGCGCGGCGCAGGAGGTCGTCGACGGAACGTGGGATGCGCAGTTTCCGATCGATGCGTTCCAGATGGGGGCCGGCACCGCGCAGAACATGAACGCGAACGAGGTGATCGCGAACCGCGCGATCGAGCTGCTCGGCGGCCGCCGCGGCGAGTATGCGCTCGTCCACCCCAACGACCACGTGAACATGGCCCAGTCCACCAACGACGTCACGCCCACGGCGATCCGCCTGAGCGCGTTGATGACGCTCGGGGACCTCCTGTCCGTCCTGGAGAACCTGGTGGAAGCCCTGGGCCAGAAGGCCCACGAGTTCGACGGGATCGTCAAGGCGGGCCGCACCCACCTCCAGGACGCCGTGCCGGTCCGGCTCGGGCAGGAGTTCGGCGCCTACGCCCAGGCGGTCGCCAACGACATCGAGCGCGTCAAGAACGCGCGCGAGCGGCTCCTCTACATCGGGATCGGGGGGACCGCCACCGGCACCGGGCTGAACGCCGACCCCCAGTACCACCCCCGGATGGTGCGGCGCCTCTCGGAGCTGACCGGCCTGCCGCTCCGGAGCTCCGGCAACCTCTTCGAATCGATGCAGAACATGGGGGACGCGCTGGAGTGCTCGGCCGCGCTGCGGACGCTGGCGGCCACCCTCACCCGCATCGCCAACGACCTGCGCCTGATGGCATCCGGCCCGAACACCGGCCTCGACGAGATTCGCCTCCCGCCGGTGCAGCCGGGGTCGTCGATCATGCCGGGGAAGGTCAACCCCTCGATGGCCGAAATGCTGAACATGGTGTGCTTCCACGTCATGGGCAACGATCTCGCCGTGCTGCTCGCCACGCAGGCCGGCCAGCTCGAGCTCAACGTGATGATGCCGGTCATCGCGCTCAACCTGCTGCAGTCGATCCAGATCCTCACCACCGGGGTCCGGGCGTTCACCGAGCGGTGCGTGCGCGGGATCGCGGCCAACGAGGAGCGGTGCCGCCACTGGGTCGAGCACAGCGCCGCCTTGGCCACCGCGCTGAACCCGTACCTCGGCTACAGCGCCGTTGCGGAAGTGGTCAAAGAGTTCGTGCGCACCGGCCGGCCGATCCGGCAGATCGTCCTGGACCGGGGGCTCCTCGCCGAAGCCCAGCTCAACGAGATCCTCTCGGTGCGCGCGATGACCGAGCCGGGGATTCCGGGGAAGGGGAAAACCCGGGCGTAGCGCGGGGAGGGGGGACGATGCACGTAAACATCTCCGATCTGCTGTGGGTTTTCTTCATCATCTCGTTCCTGCAGCCGCTGCTCTCGCAGCAGTGGCAGCAGGTGGCCCGCCTCCGGATCTTCCAGGCGCTCGAGCGCGCCCGGGGGAGCCGGGTGATCGCGCTGATCCACCGCGAGCAGACGATGAGCCTCCTGGGGTTCCCCATCGTCCGCTACATCGACATCCAGGACTCGGAAGAAGTGCTCAGGGCCATCCGGCTCACGCCGGACGACTACCCCATCGACGTCATCCTCCACACGCCCGGCGGGCTGGTCCTGGCGGCGGAGCAGATCGCCCGGGCGCTCGGCGATCACCGCGGCAAGGTGACGGTGCTGGTCCCGCACTACGCGATGTCGGGGGGCACGCTCATCGCCCTGGCCGCGGACGAGATCATCATGGACCCGCACGCCGTGCTCGGCCCGGTCGACCCCCAGCTGGGCAACCATCCGGCCGTCTCGATCCTCGCGGCCGTGGAGCGCAAGCCCGTGGAGCGGGTCGACGACGAAACGCTGATCCTGGCCAACATTGCCGAGAAGGCCCTCCATCAGGTCCGCGAGGTGGTCGTCGAGCTGGCCTCGCGCCGCCTCCCCGCCGACAAAGCTGAGGCGCTGGCGAACAGCCTGACCGGGGGATCGTGGACCCACGATTATCCGATTACCGTGGCGGAAGCGCGCACCCTCGGGTTCGCGGTGTCGACCGAGATGCCGAGGCCGATCTACGATCTGATGCAGCTGTACCCGCAGGCGGGCCGGCGGCGGCCCTCGGTGGAGTACGTGCCCATGCCCTACCGGACGCCGGCCACACCGCTCCCGCACGACCGGGAGCGCAAGTAAACCTCCCGGCCGGCCCGGCCTAGCGGTCCGGCTTCCAGGCCACGTCCGGACGCCCGGCGCCCTGGTTGGCCGCGCGGGCGAGCACGAAGAGCAGATCGGAGAGCCGGTTCACGTACTTGAGGACCTCGGGATTGAGCGGCTCGCGGGCGGCGAGCCGGACGATCTGCCGCTCGGCCCTCCGGGCGACGGTGCGCGCGTGGTGCAGCGCGGCCGCCGCGGGCACGCCGCCGGGCAGGACAAACTCGCGGAGCGGCGGGAGGCGCGCATCGAACCGGTCGATCTCCTGCTCCAGCCCGGCCACGCGTTCCGCCGTCGCGCGCGGGACGCGCGCCGCGGCGGGGGACGTCCCCCCGGGAGTGGCCAGTTCCGCGCCGAGATCGAACAGGTGGTGCTGCACCCGCTCGAGGACGGCGTCGATCTCGTGGGTCGGGCCGGCGGCGCGCGCGACCCCCACCACGGCGTTCAGTTCATCGACCGTCCCGTAGGCGCGGACGCGGAGATCGTCTTTCGAGACGCGCTGTCCCCCGAAGAGGGCGGTCTCTCCCGTGTCCCCGGTCCGGGTGTAGATGCGCGTCATCGTGCCCGCCTAGTCGTCGGCGAGCGCCCCCTCGCGCCGGCGAGGCGGCGCCGCGGCCGCGCCCGCGTCCCGCGGGGGAGCCAGGTGGGCGGCGAACCAGGCCATGATGTGCCGGAGCCGCTCGAGCCGGTGCTTCGGCTGGCCGCTGCGCGAGAGGTCGTGGCTCTCGCCGGGAAACCGCACGAACAGCGTCGGCGTGCCCTGCTTCTTGAGCGCGACGAAGAGCTGCTCCCCCTGTTCGATCGGGCACCGGAGATCGTTCTCGCTGTGGAGGATGAGCAGCGGGGTCCGCATCTGGGGAGCGTAGGTAATCGGTGAGCGCTCCAGGTAGAACTTCGGGGATTCCCATGGATCGCCCGGATACTCCCAGAAGCCCTTCTGGTAGGCGAGGTCGGACGTCCCCCACTGGCTGTACGCGTTGCTGATGCTGCGCATCGTCACGGCGGCCTTGAACCGCCGGGTATGGCCGACCACCCAGTTGGTCATGAATCCCCCGTAACTGCCGCCGGCGACGCCGAGCCGGTCGGGGTCGATCCAGTCATACGCGGCCAGCGCGTGATCCACCCCGCGCATGAGGTCCTCGTAGTCTTTGCCGCCCCAATCGTGCCGGGTCGCCGCGGTGAATGCCTGCCCGTACCCCTGGCTCCCGCGGGGGTTCATGTAGATCACCCCGTACCCGGCGGCGGCCAGGAGCTGAAACTCGTGAAAGAAGGCGTTTCCGTACGCCGCGTGCGGCCCGCCGTGGATCTCGAGCACCGCCGGCACGCGCGCCCCCGGCGATGCGGCCGCATGAGCGCCTTGCGCTCCCGGCGGGCGAATCACCCATCCCTCGATCGGCCAGCCGTCCGCGCCGGAGAACTGGAACCGCTCCGGGACGGCCAGGGCGACGCTTCGGAGCAGCGGGCCGTTCCAGTCCGTGAGCCGGCGGAGGGGTCCCGCGTCCCGCCCGAGATCCCGGATCGCCACTTCGCCGGGGCTCAGCGCATCGCTCTCCACGCACGCCACCCGCCGGGCGAGGCGGTCGAGCGAGCACCCGATCAGCTCGTGATCACCCACCGTCTCAGGGTGGACCGACCCGTCCGCGACGGCGACGGATCCGATCTGGGTGCTGGCCCCGTCGGCGTACAGGAAGTACACCCGCCGGGCGTCGGGCGCCCACGTGAGTCCTCCCGAACTGGGATGGGCGCGCATGTCCGAGATGATGTGATGGCCGGCGCTGCGGTCGAATGCCCGCGACACGCAGACCGGCTCGCCCGCGGTGACGGGCACCACCCACACCGCATTGTTGGTCGCGCCCCGGCAGGCATTGTCGTGGCCGACGTAGGCGATCCGGGTCCCGTCCGGGGACCAGGCGGGCAGCGCCGCCGGGCCGGCGCCGCGGGTCACCCGGCGCGGCGCCCCGCCAGCGGCGGCCACCACCCACACGTCGGCGACATTGGTGAGATCGGCGTCCGGATCGGGGTTGGCCGCGTACGCGATCCATTGGCCGTCGGGCGACCAGGCCGGGTTGTTGTGATCGCACTCCTCGCTCGTCAGCGGCCGCGGCTCGCCCCCGCCGGCGGGCAACACCAGCACCTGCTTCCAGCGCCCGTCCCAGAACCCCTCGCCGTCGAGTTTGTAGCGCAGCCGCGAGATCACGCGGACATCGCTCTCGTCCGGCCCGGGCCTCGGCTGGGGCTTTCCGACGACGGCAAGCCATCGGCCGTCGGGCGACCAGGCCAGTTCCGTGGGCGCGAGCGTTCCGGACGTGAGCCGGCGGGCCTCCCCGCCGTCCCGGGCAATGACCCACACCTGTTTCTCCCCGCTGCGGTCGGAGATGAAGGCGATCCAGGCGCCGTCCGGGGACCATCGGGGGTTGGTGTCTTTACCCGGCACCGAGGTAAGCTGCCACGCCGCCCGCCCGTCGGCCGGCACGATCCAGAGGTGGGTCTGGTACGCGTTCGCCACCGCATCCGCGGTGGTGACCGTGCACACCACCTGGGATCCGTCGGGCGCCAGCTGCGGGTCGTTGACGATCTTCACGGCCAGCAGGTCCTCGATCGTGATCGGCCGCCCCGCGGGGGCGCGCGCGTCACGGGGGCTCGTCACGGTGGCTCCTCCTGTGTTCCCGGATCTAGACGCGGCCGCGCGGCGCCTCCGAGGACGTCTTGGCTCACGCGGGAGGGCCGCCGGCGGGCAAGGATCGCGCCGTCCTGGTTCTTCGGCGGCCGCGCGCCTCCCTCCGGGGACTCCAGACCAGAGTGGGGCCAACCGCAAGCAGAGGTTGCGGTCAGCGGCCCAGGGCGAGCCGCTCCGCCAGCGGCGCCGGGAGCCCCCGCGCCGCCATCTTCTCCTGGGTCGCGGCGACGGGGTAGGCAAGACGCCGCAGCGTCACCGTCCGGGGTTTGGTCTCCATCAGGAGATAGCTGGCGCGGGGATCTCCGTCCCGCGGCTGACCGACGCTTCCGACGTTGACGATGTACCGGGACGTCCGCGCGAGCCGGACGGGCTCCCCCGCCGGCAGCGACCGGGCGCTCAGGGACCCGTCGGTCTCGAGGACAAAGGCTCCGGGAATGTGGGAGTGCCCCACGAGGCAGAGGGCAAACGGATACTCGGAAAAGATCGCGAGCGACGTGGGGAGGTCAAGGATGTACTCTTCGATGGGGTCCCGGGGGCTCCCGTGGACCGCGAGAAACGACCGATCCTCGATGCGCTGCGGAAGGCTGCCCAGCCACGCGCGGGTCTCGCCGGTCACCACCCTGATCGTCCACTCGATCGCCTCGCGGGCCAGCGGGGAGAACGCGCCGGTATCCAGGGCGCCGAGCGCGGCCAGATCGTGGTTGCCCACGAGGGCGGGACCGCCGAGCTTCTGCACGCGGGATGCGCACTCGTTGGGATCGGGCCCGTACCCGACGGTATCACCCAGGCACAGGTAGACGTCCGCGCGCTGCCGCCCCGCGTCGGCCAGCACGGTGTCCAGCGCCTCGACGTTGCCGTGGACATCTGAGAACACCGCGTATCGCACGGAGAGAATGGCCCAGGGCTAACGCCGGCGCCTGGCCAGTTCGGCAAGCACCTCGTTCGGCCTCGCCCCGAGAAACACCAGGAGGGCCAGGGAGTGGAACCAGAGGTCGGCGGTCTCTTCAACGAGCCGCTCGCGCGTTTCCTTCCGGGCGGCCCGGGTCACCTCGGCCGCCTCTTCCATGATCTTCTCATTGAGACGGGCCAGGCCGTCCGCGAACAGCCGGGTCGTGTACGATCCTTCACGCGGGTGCGCGCGCCGGTCGGCGAGGACCGCCGCGACCTCGTTCAGCACCTCGGCGGCGCCGTCGGCCCCCACAGGCGATCCGTTGGGCCGCGCGGGAGCTCCCGGCTCGGCCGCCCCGGGCTCGGGCGCAACGACCGCGTCCCCGTTCCCCGCGACCACCGTGCGGAAAAAGCACGACCGCCGTCCGGTATGACACGCCGGCCCTGTCTGCTCGACGCGGAGCAGCAGCGCATCGCCGTCGCAGTCGACCTGCATCCCCACCACCCGCTGGGTGTGTCCCGACTCCTCGCCCTTTCGCCAGAGCCGCCCCCGGCTGCGGCTCCAGTACCAGGCCTGCCCGGTCGTCAGGGTCCGCCCCAGCGCCTCGCGGTTCATGTACGCGACCATCAGCACGTCGCCGCTGCCGGCGTCCTGCGCCACCACGGTGATCAGCCCGCTCGCATCATAGCGTATGGTGTCGGTCTCCCGCATCGCCTGCCATCCTCCCCGGACGCCCCCAGGACGCCCTGGACTCGAACCCGCGGGCGCTCAGAGGCGGATCGGGACTCCGGCCGCCGCCATGTGCGCCTTGGCCTCCGCGATGCTGTGCCGCCGGAAGTGAAACATCGAGGCGGCGAGCACCGCGTCCGCGTCGGCCTGCTGGATGACCTCCACGAAGTGCCGGGGATGGCCCGCGCCCCCGGAGGCCACGACCGGCACCCCGACCGCCCGGGTGATCGCCCGAATCAGCGCCAGATCGTAGCCGTCTTCGTGCCCGTCCTGATCCATGCTGGTGACGAGGAGTTCGCCCGCGCCCCGCTCCGCCGCCTCGCGCGCCCAGGCCACGGCGTCACGGCCGGCGGGCGTCCTCCCGCCGCGGATGTACACCTCCCACCGATCGGCGGAGGTCCGGCGCGCGTCGATCGCCACGACGACGCACTGGCGGCCGAACCGCAGGGCGGCCTCGCGGATCAGCTCCGGCCGCTCCACCGCCGCGGTGTTGATGCCCACCTTGTCCGCGCCGGCGTTGAGCATCCGGCGAAGATCCTCGACGGTGCGCAGGCCGCCCCCCACCGTGAACGGGATCGTCAGCGCCTCGGCCGTCCGGCGGACCACGTCTTCCATGATCCCCCGGCGCTCGTGGCTGGCGGTAATGTCCAGAAAGACGATCTCGTCGGCGCCCTCGTGATCGTACAGGACGGCCAGCTCGACGGGGTCGCCCGCGTCGCGGAGGTTCACGAAACTGGTGCCCTTGACGACGCGGCCGGCGGCGACGTCGAGGCAGGGGATCAGCCGGCGGGCGAGCATCGGCTACGCGGCGGCGGCCAGGAGTTCCTCGAGCCGCGTCCGCCCCTCGTACAGGGCCCGGCCGACGATCACGCCTTCGGGCCCGCGCGGTGTGATGCGCCGCAGGCGCGCGACGTCATCGGCGGAGGCGATCCCGCCGGAGGCGATCACCGGCACGTCCACGTGTCGCAGAAACTGCTCGATCGCGGCGACGTTGGGCCCGCCCAGCATTCCGTCCCGGCCGATATCCGTGTAGATGATCCGCCGGGCGCCTGCCCGGACCGCCCGGGCCGCCGCAGCGGCCGCGGATTCCCCGGTGCAGGTGACCCAGCCGTCCACCAGCACCTCGCCGTCCCTCGCATCGATCGCCACCGCGATGCGGTCGCCGAACCGGAGGCAGGCCTCTTCCAGCACGCCCCCGCCGTTGAGCGCGGCGGTGCCCAGAATCACGCGCGCCGCGCCCCGGCCGAGCCACCGCTCGACCGCGGGAAGATCGCGCAGCCCCCCGCCCACCTCAACGGGAATGCGCACCGCCTCGATGATCCGGCGGATGGCCTCCGCGTTGACCGGGGCGCCGGCGAATGCGCCGTCGAGGTCGACCACGTGCACCCAAGGGGCCCCCTCCGCCTCCCACCTCCGGGCCGCGGCGGCCGGGTCGTCGCCGTAGACCCGCTCGCGGCCGGCGGCCCCTTGGATGAGGCGGACGCACCGGCCGCCCCGCACGTCAACGGCCGGAAGCACCAGCACCGACGGCCCACCGGGCAGCGTTGGCGAGCATCCGCATGCCCCCCGCGCCCGACTTCTCCGGATGGAACTGCGTGGCCCAGACATTGCCCCGCCCGACGACGGCGGCCACCTCTCCGCCGTAGTCCACCGCGGCCGCGACCAGCGCGGGGTCCGCGGGGATCGCGTGGTACGAGTGAATGAAGTACGCGTGCGTGCCGGTCTCCACCCCCGCGAGGAGCGGAGACGGCCGGAGCACCCTGAGCGCGTTCCAGCCCATGTGCGGGACCTTCACCCGGCCGGAGAGGCGGACCACGCGGCCGGGCAGGACGCCGAGCCCCCGGTGCACACCGTCCTCTTCGCTCTCCTCGAACAGCAACTGCATCCCGAGACAGATCCCGAGAAACGGCCGCCCGGAGGCGACATAGGCCCGGATCCGGTCCGCGAACCCCGTGGCGCGCAGGCGCGCCATCGCCGGCCCGAACGCGCCGTCCCCGGGGACGACGAGCGCGTCCGCCTCGTCGAGCGCCCGCGGCGCATCGATGATGCGGACCTCGAGGCCCTGCCGCTCCAACCCCTTCTGGATGCTGCGGAGGTTGCCGGCGCCGTAATCGACCACCGCGATCATGCGAGGGTCCCTTTGGTCGAGGGGACCCCCTGCACCCGCGGGTCCATCCGCGTCGCCCGGTCCAGCGCGAGCGCCGTGGCTTTGAAGGCCGCCTCGATGATGTGGTGCGCGTTCCGCCCGTGGATGAGCAGGAGGTGCAGCGTAATCCCGGCGTTCATCGTGAAGGCGCGGAAGAACTCCTCGGTGAGGTCGGTGTCGTAGTCGCCCAGCCGCTGGCGGACCACCGGGACGGCGTAGTGCAGGTAGGCCCTCCCGCTCACGTCGACGACCGCCAGCACCAAGGCCTCGTCCAGCGGCGCATACTCGGAGGCGTAGCGGAAGATCCCGGCCCCCTCCCCGAGCGCGTCGCGCAGCGCCCGTCCCAGGGCGATGCCCACATCCTCCACGGTGTGGTGCGCGTCGACCTCGAGGTCTCCGGCCGCGTTGACGCTCAGATCAAACCGCCCGTGGCGGGCCAGCTGGGCGAGCATGTGGTCGAAGAACGGCAGCCGCGTGGTGCCCGCAAAGCGCCCGGCGCCGTCCAGCTCCCAGACCACGTCGGTGCTCGTTTCCGTCGTCGCGCGCGCCAGGCGGCCGACGCGGCTCATCCGGGCTCCCCCCGCTCCCGGACCGCCAGGACGTGGGCCGGAAAATCCTCGTACTCCCCGAGCCGCTCCACCACCGGCCGGACGCGGGCCAGCCCTGCGGCATCGAGGCGCGCCACCGAGGTCGCCTTCAGATAGCTGAGGACCGTCACACCCGACGCCACCCGCGCGAACCCGCCGGTCGGCAGCGCCGCCGGGACGCCGATCGCGTAGTTGCCCGCGGAAAACGGCGTGTCCTGGCCGAGGAGGACCTCGCCGGCGTTCCGGATCCGCTCGAGAAGCGCATACGGATCGCGGGTGGCAATCTGGAGGTGCTCGGGCGCGTAGAGGTTCGCAAACGCCACGGCCTCCTCGAGGGTGTCGGTCACGAACGCGCCGCCGTAGCGGCTCAACGCGGCCTCGGCAAACTCGCGCCGCCGCGCGGGCAGCTGCGCCAGATACCGCGGCAGGCGCTCCACGACCTCGGCCGCCACCCCCTCCGCGGCCGTCAAGAGGATCACCGCGGAATCCGTCCCGTGCTCGGCCTCGTTGAGGAGATCGAGCGCGAGGCGGTCGGGATCGGCCGACGCGTCGGCGATGATCATCGACTCCGTGGGGCCGAGGAAGGAGAGCAGCCGCACCCCGTGGGCCTGCACGGCCATCTGGGCGGCCGTGACGTAGGGATTGCCGGGTCCGCCGAGCAGCGGCACGCGAGGCAGCGTCGCCGTCCCGAACGCCAGCCCGGCGATGCCCGCCACGCCGTTGCAGCGAAACACCTGCGACACCCCCAGCAGATCGGCGGCCACGAGCACCGCGGGGTCGGCGCTGCCGTCCCTGCGCGGCGGAAGGACCACGGCGATCTCCTCGACGCCGGCGACGACCGCCGGGGTGACCAGGGTGATGCACGTGGACGGAAACGCGCCCTTGCCGCTGGGAATGTACACCCCCACGCCCTCCACCGGCGTGAACTTCACGCCGGCCGTGAGGCCGGCTTCCATCTCCTCGAGCTGGAGCGCGGGGGGGCGGAGCCACTCGTTGTACCGCCGGGCCCGCTCGATGCTGGTCGCCAGCGCCGTGCGCAGCCCGTCGTCCAGCGCGTCGTACGCCCGGGTCACTTCCTGCCGGTCCACCCGGAGCCGGTCCGGCGAGAGGGCGACGCCGTCGTGCCGCTGCGTGTGCTCCACGATGGCCGCATCGCCGCGCCGCCGCACGTCCTCGACAATGCCGCGCACGTGCGCCGCGCGCTCGTCGTCGAACACCTCGGCCCGCGACCGCTGCAGGATCTGCCGCAGCCGCTCGGGGGCCACCTGGCTCAACCGCTGGATCTCCATGCGGCGACCTCTCCCTCTACACCGACGACGGGTCCCGCGCTGCGGCCGCGGCCCGCATCCGCTCCACGACCGCCTGCACCGCCTCCGCGCGGGTCCGCAGGCTCATCCGGTTGACGACCAGGCGGGCGGTGGACCGGAACACCTCCGCGACCTCGACCAGGTGGTTCGCCGCCAGCGTGCGGCCGGTCATCACGAGATCGAGGATGCCGTCGGCCAGGCCCACCTGGGGCGCGAGCTCGACCGTGCCGCGCAGCTCGATGATTTCCACCGGCCGCCCCTGGCCCCAGAAGTGGCGCTCGGTCACGCGCGGGTACTTCGTCGCGATCCGGATCGGGCTCAGCGACTCCCACTCCGCCGCCCGCGCCTCGGGGAACGCCACCACGCCCCGGCAGGCGCCGAACCCGAGATCGACCAGTTCGTAGACGTCGCGCCCCTGCTCCAGCAGCACGTCCTTCCCGGCGATGCCGAGATCGGCGGCCCCGTGCTCGACGTACGTCAGCAGATCCCCGGGCTTGGCGATCAGGACCCGGACGTCCGGCTCCCTGCAGGGGAGGATCAGGCGGCGGGTCGACCGCCACGCGGCCGCGGTCAGATACCCGGCGGCCTCGAGCGTGCGCATCGAGTCGTCGAGCAGCCGTCCGGACGCCACGGCCACCGTCACGAGGGGCACGGTCCGCCTCCGTGCCCCGGGCCCCCGCGGAGCAGATCCGCCAGCGCGGCGGAGCGCTCCCGGCCGTCGGCCTCCCGCACCACGGCCCGGCTGCCTGTGACCAGCACCGCCCGCGGGGCGCCGGCCGCGAGCGCCCCCCGCGCCACCTCGTCCCACGGACGCCCGAGGATCTCCACGGTCACGGACAGGTCCTGCTGCCGGAGCGACCGGGCCAGCCGCAGCGCCTCGCCGCGGGCGCCGTCGGCGAAGGCCACCGCCACATCGGGCGCCTCCCCCCCGCCGTCCCCGCCGGCGGACGCGGCCAGCGCCCGGTCGACCCGCACCGCGAACCCGGTCGCGGCGTGCGGCGCCCCGAATCCTTCGAACAACCGGTCATACCGCCCGCCGCCCAGCAGCGGAAAGCCCAGCGCGGCGGTGTGCCCTTCGAACACGATGCCGGTGTAGTAATCGAAGTCCCGGATGATGCTGAGGTCCACCTTCACCCCGCCGCCCACGCCGTACGTCTCCAGGATGCCGATGAGGGTTTCGAGATCGCGCAGCACCCGGCGGCTCTCCGCCGTGTCGGCCAGCCGCCGCGCTTCCCGGATCGCCTGCGGACCGCGGAGTCCCGGCAGGGCCGTCAGGGCTTCGCCGCGCGCCGCCGGCGCCCCGGCGCGATCGAGCACCGCGCGGAGTCCGACGAAGTCCTTCTGGTACAGGAGGGCGCGCGCCTCGAGCGCTCCCTCCTCCGGCAGGCCCAGCCCCTCGAGCATCCCCCGAAGGAAACCGACGTGGCCCAGGCTGACCGAACACTCCGCCGCGCCGGAGGCGGCGAGGGCATCGACCGCGAGGGCGACGATCTCGGCATCGGCCTCGAGGGTGTCCGCCCCGATCAGCTCACACCCCACCTGCGGGAACTCCCGCAGACGTCCCGAGCCGGTTTCCGAGCCCCGGAACACCTGCCCGGCATAGGCGAGCCGCAGCGGCAGCGGCCGGCCGCGCAGGTGGGTGGTCACCAGCCGGGCCACCGGGGTCGTCATCTCGGGGCGAAGCGCGAGCAACTCGCCGCCGCGATCCACCAGCTTGAACAGCCGGTCCCCGGCTTCCGTCCCCTCCCCGCGCACGAGGGTGTCGAAGTACTCGATCGTCGGGGTCACCACTTCCCGGTAGCCCCACCGGCGCATGCAGGACAGGATGCGGCCGGTGACCGCCCGCGCCCGGGCCGACTCATCGGCCAGGAGATCCCGCATCCCGGGAGGAAGCTGCTGCCACCGCTCACGCCGCGCCATACCCGACCGGCTCCTTTATCACGCTAAACCGATAAAGTAGTGAAGTTCAGCATAACACACGTCCGGGCCGGGTGTCAAACGGGGTGCCCGTTCCGCGCGACGACCGCGCCGCCGAGCATGACCATCGCGGGATGGCGCAGGACCGCCAGATCTGCGAGCGGATCGCCGGCGACGGCGATGAGATCCGCCTGCAGGCCTGCCCGGAGGGCGCCCACCTCGCCGGCGATGCCCATCGCCGCGGCCGCCGCCGACGTCGCCGCAACGATCGCCTCGGCCGCGGTCGCACCAGTCCGGCGCAGGAGCTCGAGTTCGGTCACCAGGCCATCGAACGGCGTGAAGCGCCAGCCGGCGTCGGTCCCGGCGACGTAGCGGACGCCGGCCTGCCGCATGCGGCGGGCGTTGTCCACGTTGCTGTCGTTCATCCGCCGCCACCGCTCTACGGCGGAGCGGGCGTCCGGCGTCCCCTCCCTCGCCGAGAGCGCCTCGACCAGGAAATGGCCCACGCACAGGGTCGATGTGACCGCGGCGTCCCGCTGCGCCACCGCATCGGCGACGTCCGCCTCGAACCGCTGATGCCCCTCCTCGTCGGCGAGGAACATCGCGTGCTCAATGTGGTCTGCCCCCGCGGCGATGGCATTCCGGGTCGCCTGAGCACAGGTGCAGTGGATGCCGACGCGGCGGTCGAGCCGGTGCGCTTCCTCGACGGCAGCGCTGAGCTCCTCGATCGTGTATGATGGGCGCGACGCGTAGGTACCGAGGGTCCCACCGCCGCTGCCCATGATCTTGATGTAGTCCACCCCCGCCTTCACCAGCCCACGCACGACGCGGCGCATCTCCTCGGGGCCGTCGGCTTCGCCGCCGAAGTACCAGCAATGGCCGCCTGTGATGGTGAGAGGACAGCGACACAGGCGCAGCCGGGGGATGACGGCATAGCCGAGGCGCTGCGCCCGCCGCAACTCAAGCGTCGTGTCGCGCATCCCTCCGCAGTCTCGGAGCGTTGTGATCCCCGCGCGGAGCGCAATTTGCGCATTGCGTATGGCGGTCGCCAGCAACACCCCGTCCGGTTCCCGCACGGAATCCTCAAACGGGGTCCCGTCGCCCGGCAGCACAAGGTGGACATGGGCGTCGATCAGGCCCGGCAAGAGCGTGTGGCCGGTCAGGTCAAGCTCGGGAGCGTCCGCGGGCCAGTTCCCGCGCGGAGCGGAGCCGGCATAGATGGCGTCGACCACCCCCCGGCGCACGACCACGGTGGGGCGGTCGATGGACGGAGCGTCCGTCCCATCGATCAGGCGGGACGCGCGGACGATCAACCATTCAGGCGCGATCGGCGCCATGCTGCCCCGACCTCCGCCACCGGCGGATGTAGACCGCGACGATCCCCACGCCGATGATCAGCGCCAGCGGTGGTCCCGCATAGAGGAAGAACGCCGCGCCCCCGGCGCGGGGTTCGGCCAGCACGCGCTCTCCGAACTGCCCCACGAAGTAGTCGAGGATGTGACCCGGGGTCTCCCCCGCCTCCAGTTTCTGGCGGATGATCGCCTTCATCTCGCGCGCAAGCTGAGAGTCGCTTTCGGCCACCGTCTGCCCCACGCAGACGGGACACATGAGCTGGCGGGCCACCGCGTACACCCGGTCGTCCAGCGTCTCCGCCCCGGCCCCCGCCGCCAGGCACAGACACGCCAGGAGCACGAGAGCCGCGGGCCGGATCACGCCCCGCGCCGCCTGCGGCGCCCCTGCCGGTCCCGTCTTCGGGTCTCGGAGGCCGCCACGCCTGCCATGCGCTTCAGCACGAGCGCGTACCCATCCGCGCCGTAATCGAGGAAGCGGCCGACGCGGCTGATCGTCGCCGAGGACGCCCCGGTTCGCGCGGCAATCTCGTCGTACGTCTTTCCCGCATCCAGCATCCGGGCGACCTCGAAGCGCTGGGCCAGGGCCTTGACCTCGCCGATGGTGCAGAGGTCCTCGAAGAACCGGTAGCACTCTTCCACCGTGCGGAGCTGCAGGACCGCCCGAAAGAGATGATCGGCCAGCGGACTCCGAAGTTTTGGATTGCCCACGCGACCCACCCTCTCGCCGGTGGTTCGGATCCGGCGCAGCATATCCGTGGGACTTCTGAAAACGATCAGTGCAGGCGGGCGAGCACCGCGTCGGTCATCGCCGCCGTGCCGAGCGCGGGCCGCCCCCCGGCGAGGTCGGCGGTCCGGCATCCGTCCTGCAGCGCCTGGAGGACCGCGGCCTCGATCGCCGCGGCGGGCGCCTCCTGGCCCAGGCCGTAGCGCAACAGGAGCGCCGTGGTCAGGATCGCCGCGAGCGGGTTCGCGATGCCCTTGCCGGCGATGTCCGGCGCGGTGCCGTGCACCGGCTCGAAGAGCCCGGGCGGCCGGTCGCCCAGGCTCGCGGACGGCATCAGCCCGAGCGAGCCCATCACGCCCGCGGCCTCGTCGCTCAGAATGTCCCCGAACATGTTCTCGGTCACAATGACGTCGAACTGCTTGGGGTTGTAGACCAGCTGCAGGGCGCAGTTGTCGACCAGCATGTGCTCGACCGTGAGATCCGAAAACTCCCGCGCGACTTCGGTCGCGACCTCGCGCCAGAGGCGGGAGGTCTCGAGGACGTTGGCCTTGTCCACCGAGGTGACCTTGCGGCGGGGCCGCCGGCGGGCGATCTCGCACGCCTTGCGCACGACCCGGCGGACCTCGACGGCCGAGTACGGCAGCGTGTCCAGCGCGGCGGCATGCTCCCGCTCCCCGGTCCGGGACTGCGCCCCGAAGTAGAGACCGCCCGTGAGCTCCCGCACGATGAGGAGGTCGGCACCCTCGACGATCTCGCGCCTGAGCGGAGAGGCGCCGAGGAGCATCGGGGGGACGATCGCCGGGCGCAGGTTCGCGTAGAGCCCAAACGTCTTGCGCAGGGTGAACAGCGCCTGCTCCGGCCGGAGCTCCCGCGGGCCGCGGTCCCATTTTGGACCGCCGCAGGCCCCCAGCAGGATCGCATCGGACCGCCGGCAGAGCTCAACGGTCTTCGGGGGGATGGGATGCCCAACGGCGTCGATGGCCGCGCCCCCGGCGAGCCCTTCCTCGAACTCCAGGCCGAGCTCATGCCGCCGATCGACCTCGGCCAGCACGCGAACGGCCTCGGCGATGACCTCCCGGCCGATGCCGTCCCCCGGGATGACGGCGATCCGCCGCGGGCGGGCGGCGCTCAAGGAGCCACGCCGGCCCGCTCGCCCAAGAGGACGTACTCCAGGCTGTCCACGAGCGCCTGCCAGGACGCCTCGACCACGTTCTCCGAGACGCCCACCGTCCCCCACGTCCGCCGGCCGTCCGTCGACTGGATCAGCACGCGGACCTTGGCCGCGGTCGCGGCATCGGCGTCCAGCACCCGCACCTTGTAGTCGACCAGGCGGACCTGGCGGATCTCGGGGTAGAAGCGCTCCAGCGCCTTCCTGAGCGCCCGGTCGAGCGCGTGCACGGGACCGTTGCCCTCCGCGGCGGTATGCTCCTCCTGACCGTCCACGGCGACGCGAATGCTCGCCTCCGCCGCGGCGGCGCCGTGCGGCCCCTTCTCGACCATCACGCGCAGCCCCTTGAGCGTGAACGCGGGACGGTGCTGACCCATGGTGCGGCGCACCAGGAGCTCGAACGACGCCTCCGCGCCTTCGAACTGAAAACCGGCATGCTCCAGCTCCTTGAGCCGCGCCAGGATCTCCCGGACCTGCGGGCTGTCCTTGCTGAGGTCCAGGCCCATCTCCTCGGCCTTGTAGAGCACGTTGCCCCGGCCCGAGAGGTCGCTCACCACCACGCGGCGCTCGTTGCCGACCGCTTCCGGCGGGATGTGCTCATACGTCGGGGGGTGCGCGATGACGGCGCTGACGTGGACCCCGCCCTTGTGGGCGAAGGCGTTCTTGCCCACGAACGCCTGGTACTCGTTGGGCGCCATGTTGGCCAGCTCGCTCACGATCCGGGAGAGTTCCCCCAGCCGGCGCAGCGAGGCGGCGGGCACGCACTCGTACCCCAGCTTCAGCTGTAAGTTTGGGATGAGGGAGATCAGGTTGGCGTTGCCGCAGCGTTCGCCGATCCCGTTGATCGTCCCCTGCACGTGGACGGCCCCCGCACGCACCGCCACGATCGCGTTGGCGACCCCGACGTCGCTGTCGTTGTGCGTATGGATGCCCAAGGGGCCGGCGCCCTGCGCGGCCTTCACCCCATCCCGGATGTCGAAGGGCAGGCTGCCGCCGTTCGTATCGCAGAGGACCACCACGTCGGCTCCGCCCCGCCGGGCCGCGGCCAGGGTGGCCAGCGCATACTCCGGGTTGGCCTTCCACCCGTCGAAGTAATGCTCCGCGTCGTAGATGACCTCCAGACCCCGGCTCTTGAGGTACCGGACCGAGTCCTCGATCATCCTGAGGTTCTCGTCCAGGGACGTCCGCAGCGCCTCGCGCACGTGGAGGTCCCACGATTTCCCGAACACCGCCGCCGCGGGGGTGCCGGCCGCGAGGATCATCCGCAGATTGTCGTCCTGCTCCGGCGCGACCCCGGCCCGCCGGGTGCTCCCGAACGCGGTGATCCTGGCGTGCCGCCATGGGCGGGATCGCGCCTGCGCGAAGAACTCCAGGTCCTTGGGGTTGCTCCCCGGCCAGCCGCCCTCTATATAATCGATGCCAAACTCGTCCAGGCGCTCGGCGATCCTGAGCTTGTCCTGCGCGGACAGGGTGATCCCGGCCCCCTGGGTGCCGTCCCGGAGAGTCGTGTCGTACAGGGCGATGCGCCCGGCGGCCACGCGTTTACCCGTACACGTCGGTCATCCAGTGCTGGCGCTCGTGGACGATCCTGTTGACCGCCACCAGGTACGCCTTCGTGCTGGCTTCGATCACGTCCGTGCTCGTCCCGCGCCCGATGAAGAGCCCGTCCCCGTCCCGGACCTTCACCGTGGCCTCCGCCACCGCGTCGGTCCCGCCGGTCACCGCCTTGATGGCATAGTCGGCAAGCGACGGAGTCAGGCCGACGATTCTATTGATCGCGTTGTACAAGGCGTCCACGGGGCCGTCCCCGGTGGCCTCCTGGGTGACCAGCTCGCGTCCGCGCATCAGCGTGATCGACGCCTTCGGCGGGAGCGTGCTGCTCGTCGAGATGTGGAAGGACATGAGTGCGTAGGTGTGGGGAACGGTGCGCAGCTCTCCCTCCACCAGGGCCAGGATCTCCTCGGTCGTCACCTGCTTCTTCTTGTCGCACAGCGCCTTGAACTCTTCGAAGATCCGCTGCAGCTCCGCTTCCGACGGATGCACCCCGTTGGTTTCCAGGAGGTTCTTGAGGGCGTGGCGGCCGGAGTGCTTGCCGAGGACCAGTTTGTTGCCGGGGACGCCGATCGTCTCCGGGGTCATGATCTCGTAGGTCTCGCGATTCGCCAGCACGCCGTGCTGATGGATCCCGGCCTCGTGGGCGAAGGCGTTGTCGCCCACCACGGCTTTGTTGGGCTGGACGGGGATCCCGGTGATCGCGCTGATCAGGCGGCTCGTGCGGTAGATCTTCGTCGTGTCGATCGCCGTCTCGTGCCGGTAGTAGTTGCGGCGCGTGTGCAGCGCCATCACGATCTCCTCGAGGGACGCGTTGCCGGCCCGTTCGCCGATCCCGTTCACCGTGCATTCAACCTGGCGGGCCCCCGCCTGCACGGCCGCGAGCGAATTGGCCACGGCCAGCCCGAGATCGTCGTGGCAGTGCACGCTCCAGACCACCTTGTCGCTGTTGGGGATCCGCTCGATCAGCGACCGGATCAGCGCCGCATACTCCTCCGGGGTGGCGTAGCCGACGGTGTCGGGGACGTTGATCGTACCCGCCCCCGCCGCAATCGCCCCATCGAACACCCGGCAGAGGAACTCGGGGTCCGACCGGCTGGCGTCCTCGGCGGAGAACTCCACGTCGGCCGCGAACCGCCGCGCGTGGCGCACGGCGTCGACCGTGGCCTCGTACACCTCGTCGGGTGTCATCCGGAGCTTGTGCTCCATGTGGATCGGGGACGTGGCGATGAAGGTGTGGATGCGCGGCCGCTCCGCCTCACGGATCCCCTCGACCACCGCATCGATATCGGCGCGGTTGGCGCGGGCCAGGCCGGCGATCGTAGCGCCCCGCACCTCCCGGGCGATCAACTGGACGCCCTCCAGGTCCCCCCGGCTGCTGATCGGGAATCCGGCTTCGATCACGTCCACCCGCATCGCCGCCAGCGCCCGGGCGACCTCGAGCTTCTCCTCGGTGTTCATGGTGAACCCAGGAGACTGCTCGCCGTCCCGGAGGGTGGTGTCAAAGATCCGGATTCGTTCGTCCATGGTCGTGTCCTCCCTGGATGACGCTGCTCACCGCTTGGCTTTGGCTTCGGACTTCCGTCCCTCCGCCCCGCTCCGTGCCTCCGCCGGCCGTGGGGAAGGCTTGGGGCCGCCGCCCCCCGGCCCGCCCGCGGCGCCGGCGTCCCGCTGCAGCCAGGGCATCATGGCGCGCAGCTGGCGTCCGATCTCCTCAATGGGATGGTCCGTCTCCTGCCGGTATCGGGCGTTGAAGAGCGGCCGGCCGGCCTGATTCTCCAGGATCCACTCCTTGGCGAACGCCCCGCTCTGGATCTCGCCGAGAATGCGCCGCATCTCGGCGCGGGTCCCGTCGGTGACGATGCGGGTGCCGCGGGTGAAATCCCCGAACTTCGCCGTGTTGCTCACCGAGTAGCGCATCAGGCCCAGCCCGCCTTCGTAGATGAGGTCCACGATCAATTTCATCTCGTGGAGGCACTCGAAGTAGGCGATCTCCGGGGCGTACCCGGCCTGGACCAGCGTCTCGAACCCCGCCTTGATCAGCTCGGAGATCCCGCCGCAGAGCACGGTCTGCTCCCCGAACAGATCGCTTTCGGTCTCCTCGCGGAAGGTGGTCTCGATGACGCCGGCGCGCAGGCTGCCGATCCCGTGGGCGTAGGCCAGCGCGATGGCCTTGGCCTTGCCGGTAAAATCCTGATGCAGCGCCAGGAGCGACGGCACGCCCTTGCCCTCGACGTACATCCGGCGCAGCAGATGGCCGGGGCTCTTCGGGGCGATCATGAACACGTCCACGTCGGGTGGGGGGACGACCTGGTGGAAATGGATGCTGAACCCGTGGGAGACCCCGAGGGCCTTCCCGCGGGCCATCTGAGGCTGAATGTCCTCCCGGTAGACCCGTCCCTGGATCTCGTCGGGGATCAGGATCTGGACGACGTCGGCCCCCCCGACGGCCTGCGGGACGGTGTCGACCTCGAGCCCGTCCCGCTCCGCCAGCTCCCAGGAGCGGCTGCCTTTGTACAGGCCGACGACCACCGAGACCCCGCTGTCCCGAAGGTTCTGAGCCTGGGCGTGCCCCTGGCTGCCGTAGCCGATGACGGCCACGCGCTTGCCGCGGAGGATGCTCAGGTTGGCGTCCTGTTCGTAGTAGACTTTCGCGGGCATCGGCCCCCTCCTTATGTCGGCTGGGTGCCCCGGACCAGGGTGACCTGGCCCGTCCGCACCATCTCGCGAATCCCGTACTTCTGCACGAGCGAGAGGATCGCGTCGATCTTGTCCGAGCGCCCCGTCACTTCCAGGGTCATCGTCTTCTCGGTGAGGTCCACGACGTTGGCCCGGAACACGTTGGAGATCTCCATGATCTCCATGCGCGTCGACGGGGTGGCGTTGAGTTTGATCAGGGCGAGCTCCCGGTCGACGGTGCTGAACCCGGTCACGTCGTTGACCTTGATCACCTCGATGAGCTTGTTGAGCTGCTTGATGATCTGCTCGAGGATCTCGGGCTCGCCCCCCACGATAATGATCATCCGCGAGACCGTCGGCTGCTCGGTCACTCCCACGGCCAGGCTGTCGATGTTGTAGCCGCGGCGCCGGAAGAGCCCGGCCACCTTCATCAAGACCCCGGGGCTGTTCTCCACGAGCACCGAGATGGTATGCTTCGTGCTCCGGTGGGGGGCGCCCCGCGGGCCGGCCGGCAGGTCCGTAACGGCGGTACTCACTTTCCCTCGACGATCATTTCCTTGATGGACTGTCCGGACGGAATCATCGGGTAGCAGTTCTCCTCCGGCCGGCAGAAGAAATCGACGAGGCACGGCCGGTCGGTGACCGCGAGCGACCGCTCGATCGCCGGGGCAACCTCTTCGGGGCGGCGGACGGTGATCCCGACCGCCCCAAACGCCTCCGCCAGCTTGGCGAAGTCCGGGTTCTGCAGCCAGACGTGCGAGTACCGCTCCCGGTAGAACAGCTGCTGCCACTGCCGGACCATGCCCAGCGATTTGTTGTTGATGATGTAGATCTTGATCGGCAGGCCCCACTCCACGGCGGTGGCAAGATCCTGCATCGTCATTTGGAAGCCGCCGTCGCCGACGATCGCGCAGACCAGCGCGTCCGGGCGCCCGATCTGCGCGCCGATCGCCGCCGGGAATCCGAACCCCATCGCCCCCAGCCCGCCCGAGGTCACCCACGTGCGCGGCTCGGTGCTACGGTAGAACTGCGCGGCCCACATCTGGTGCTGGCCGACATCGGTTGCGACAATCGCCTTCCCCTGGGTGAGGCGGTAGATCTCGTCGATGGCGAACTGGGGGAGGATCACCTCCCCCTCCTGCCGGTACCGGAGCGGATAGCGCTCCTTCCACTCCGCGATCTGCCGGTGCCAGGCCTCGCCGTCTGGCGCGGTCACCTGCGCGGCGAGCACGCGCAGGGCCTCCTTGGCGTCTCCCACGATCGGGACGTGGGCCGGTTTGTTCTTGCCGATCTCCGCCGGATCGATGTCGATGTGGATGAACCGCGCGTGCGGCGCGAAGTCCTTGAGACGGCCCGTGACTCGGTCGTCGAAGCGCACGCCCACGGCCAGGATCACATCCGCGGCATTGATCGCGTAGTTGGCGTACGCGGTGCCGTGCATGCCCAGCATGCCCAGCGAGAGCGGGTCCGTCTCGGGGAAGCCGCCTTTGCCCATCAGCGTCGTGGTGACGGGGATGCGGGTCTTCCGCGCGAACGCGGTCAGCTCCGCCGCCGCGTTGCTGCTGAGGACGCCCCCGCCCGCGTACACGATGGGCCGGGACGCCCCGCTCAACAGGGCCGCGGCGGCCGCGATCTGGTTGGGGCTGGGGACGGCCGGCGGCACCTTCCCGGTGCGCAGCGTCACCTGCTCGGGAAACTCGAACTCCGTCTCGGTCTGGGCGATGTCCCGGGGGATGTCCACCAGCACCGGGCCCGGGCGGCCCATGCCGGCGATGAGGAAGCTCTGGAGCACCATGCGCGGGAGATCCTGCGGCGTCTGCACGAGCCAGTTGTGCTTGGTGATGGACGTGGTAAGGCCCATCACGTCGGCCTCCTGAAACGCGTCCGTCCCGATGGAGAGGGTGCTCACCTGGCCGGTGATCGCGACGATGCCCGCCGAGTCCATCATCGCGTCGGTGATCCCGGTCAGGAGGTTCGTCGCCCCCGGGCCCGAGGTCGCCATGCAGACCCCGATCTTCCCGGTGACCCGGTGATAGCCGACCGCGGCGTGCGCCGCCACCTGCTCGTGCCGGACCAGGACGTGGCGGATTTCGCGGGCGTCGTAGAGGGCATCGTACAGCGGGAGCGCCGCCCCTCCCGGATGCCCGAAGATCACCTCGACCCCGGTCCGGTTGAGGCACTCGATGAGCGCGCGGGCCCCGGACATCCGCTTGATCGTGCCGGCCGGCACCGGCTTTGCTCCGGAGACCGTCGGTCGGGCCATCATCCTCACGTCCCCTCTTCCCGCGAGATCGGGCCTGACAGCAAAATCTTCTCGCCAAAAACAAAAACCGCGCGGAGTCCTCTAGAGACGGGACTCCCCGCGGTACCACCCTAGTTCCGGCCCCGGACGGCGTGGTCCCGGGCGGCGCTCATCCCCGGTCTCGGTGGGTTCCGGCGGGGGCTACTCGGCGGACTTGATGCGCGCCCTTGGCTCCCGCGGCTCGGAGAGGAGAGTTCGCAGCGCCGGATACTGGCTCACACCCCGCCCAGCTCTCTCGGATCCGGAGTGCCGCGTCCTGCTCTCTTCATCGCGTGCGTGTAGACTTTGGGAAACTTTAACAAACCCCCTGGGCTTTGTCAATGCGGACGGCGAACACCTGTTGCCTATCGTCCCAGCACCCCGGTCATGTAGGCCCGGGCCACCAGCCCGGCGAGGAACAAGCAGAGCAGCAGCATCCACCGGGACTCGCGGTAGCCCCCATCGTCCTTGATGAACGCCCGCCGGAGCCCGCCCCCGGGCCTGAGGCCGTACAGCGCCGCGAGCGTGAGCACGATCAGTCCGCCGTACATGATATGATAACCGGTCCGGGGATGCGCGCCGCGCGCGAGGAGCCCCACCCCCACCGCCGCTTGAAGGCCCAGGGGGATCTGGGCCAGCCACAGAATCCACCAGAAGAGGTACGGCATGTGGTAGCGGCGGGTCAGATCGCCGAACAACGCCAGGGCGATGCAGAGTGTGTCCCCCGCGAGCGTGAGGACCGGGAGAACGAGCGAGGCGTGCCAGCGCGCGAGGCTCACGGTGGGATCACACGGCAGGGTTCGCGCGCCCGCCCCGCACTCCTTCAGAGACACCGACGATGACCGACGAGACGAAGCGGACGGTCCGGGCCCAGTTCGGGCGCCAGGCGCGGTGGTATACGGCCAGCGCGGTCCACCGCGGGTCCGCGAGCCTCGGGGAACTGCTGCGGTTGTCCGCTCCCCTGCCGGAGGCGCGCGCGCTCGATGTCGCGACGGGGACCGGATTTACGGGCCTGGCCCTCGCGGCGCGGTGCCGTCAGGTTGTCGGGGTCGACCTGACGCCGGACATGGTCCGCGAGGCCCGGCGCCTCGCCGCCGACCGCGGGGTGCCCAACTTCCTCTTGTGCCTGGGCGACGCCGAAGCGCTGCCGTTCCCGGACCGCGCCTTCGACATCGTGGCCTGCCGCCACGCGGCCCACCATTTCCCGGATTTTCCCCGGGCGCTCGCGGAGATGGGCCGCGTCGCGAAGATCGGAGGGCGGGTCGTCCTGGACGACACGTGTGCCCCGGAGAACCCCGCGCTGGCCCGAGCGATGAACGAGTGGGAACTCCGGCGCGACCCATCGCACGTGACCAACCGTCCGCCGAGCGAACTCGTGGCACTCGTAGACCAGAGCGGCCTTCGCGTCGAAGCCGCCGTCATGACCCAGGTCCCGCTCGAGTTCGCGGACTGGGTCCGGCGGAGCGGGGTGGCGGCGGCGGAGGCGGCGGCCCTGCGCGCCAGCCTGCTCGGGGCGTCCGCGGACGCGCGCTCGGCGTTTCGGATCAGACTCGAGGGCGACACGCTGCGCTTTGCGTGGGACGAGATCGTGATCCTGGGGGTGAAGCGCTAGCCCGTCGCCGCCCTCCCGCGGGGAGCTTTACGCGGATCCGTGCGCCTTGTGCACCACGATTTCCACCACCTCGTCGTGCAGGTGCAGCAGCGTGAGGGTGCTTACCGTGGCGGGGTGAAGCGTATTCATCGTCAGTTCGAGGTACGACGTGGGGGGATTCCCAACCGTTCGGGCGTCATCGACGATCCAGAACGTCACCCCGCGGCTCTCGTAGACGAGCCCATGGGCGAGTGGCTCTCCCTCCGGTCCCCTGCGGGTCTCCGTCCTCGTCGGACGGCCCATCACCGCTTCGACCCTGCCCTGTGACGCGCCCGACTGCCCCCCGTCACCGCCGCCGCGTGTGTGCAGCGCGCCGACCGTCACATACCGTGAGTCCAGCCATATTCCGACGCCGGTGATGATGCCCGAGCGGGCGGTCAGCAGATAGCCGCCCTGAGCGCGTGCCGGATCGTACCAGTAGAAGTCGACGGTGGAGTCGGCCGTATTCGGATGAGTGGACTTCGGGCTGCCAATGAGTTTGATCGCGGTGGTCATATCCATGCCGAGCTTGATCGGCCCGATCCCCTCGCCCGGGAAAATCCTATACGCGTCCGGGCCCGGGGGGCTGCCCGGGGAACCGGCGGGTGCCGGCGGCAGCGCCGCGACCGCCGGACCCACGAGGAGCTTCGCCGCGTCGATGTCTGTCGCGAAGTTGATGCTTTCCTGTTCGCCTCCCGGGACCACACGAAGAATGCCGATCACCTCACCGCCGCGATTGAGCGCGGGGGCCCCGGCGTTCCCCGGATTGACGGGGGTATCCATGTGCAGCAGGACGGGCTGAACCGCGGTGACGACGCCCAAGGTGGCTGTCGGCGTGGGGTTGCCGAGCGCGCCGACCCGAGGGTATCCAATCACCACGACGCGTTGGCTCTCAAAGACCCTGCGGCTGTCCCCGAGAGGCAGCGGGCGGATCGGAAGCGATGGGATCGACAGCGTCGCAACGTCATCCTTCTCGTTGCCGCCGAGGACCTTGGCCTCCACGGGGGACTGGTTGGGGAATTTGATCTGGATCCGTCGCGCCCCGCGGACCACGTGATCCGCGGTCAGCGCAATCCGGTCGGCGACCACGAACGCGGTCCCGGACACCTTCCCGCCCGGGCGTTCCGCGAGCACGACGCCGACACTGGGCGTCGCGGCGCTCCCGGCGGCTCCAACGTCTTGCGCCGTGGCGGCCCTGGTCGGGGACGGCACGGACACCAGGAGAAACGGTAGGATGGCCACTAGCGCCAGCGTCTTTCGCATGATCGTCCCTCCAACACGTCCCTGCTCCGGCGTGGCAGCCTGTGATAATCATCATGCCCACTCGGACCGGCTCATAGACCATGAAGAGGGACCTGCAGGGGTTGGAGGGATCGTCTCTGAGGGACGGGCACCGAGGCCGCCGAAACTGATGGCGGCCGGCTGCTGGCGACAGGTAGGGGACAGTAAATCTGGCGCGCCCGGAGGGATTTGAACCCCCGACCTACGGCTCCGGAGGCCGACGCTCTATCCGCTGAGCTACGGGCGCGCTCCGTTCCTATTATAACAAAGGACGCGCCTCAGCACGCTCCGGTTCCCCCAAGCTCCCTGCCGGACCCGGCCTTCATGCCGGCGGGGACGCCGGAGGTCCGGCGGAGGGAGACGCCCGGGAGCGGCGCGCTTCAAGCAGCGCCAGCAGCACCACCCCAAGCCCCCAGGTCGAAACGCCCAGTACCGCCAGCGTTCCCACCGTATGCGGGATACCGAAGATGATGGCCAGGATCACCGCTCCCACCAGAACTTCCTGAGCCATCCCGGAGCGTCGAACACGCCGCCCCACCAGGAGCGCGACGGCGGTCGTCCCAAACTGCAGCGCCGCGAGAAGGGCCAGCGGGACCAGCATCGCCAGCGGTATCCCAACCACGCTGAAGACGAGGAGGACCATGAGCACCACCGTCAGCGGCCACCCCAGGATCCCGGCGATCAATGTCCCGACCGGATCGCGCTCGATCAACTGGGCAAGCCGCGCGGTCAGCACGGGGAACAGCACGGCGACAAGCCATGCGGAAGCCACGAAGCTGGCCAGGACCACGAGATAGAAGCCCAACAGCAGCCATTGCAGCATGAAGAACGGGACCGGCCCCCAGGGCCAGGATTCGACGGGAAAATGATGGACCCATGGGAACGGCATCGCCCCGCCCCAGTGACTCGGCGGACCGGGCGGGGGCAGGTACGGCTGGGCCCGGGCTCCGCCGACCGACGCCCCCGGCTCGGAATACACGGTTCCACCCACGGCGCTCGCCCCGCGGTCGACCACCGCGGTGGAGCGGAGGATCACGTTCCCTCCCACGGCGCGCGCGGAACCTTCGACGCGGCCGGTCACCTCGACGCCGCCGCCGAAGGCGATCGCATCACCTTCGACGGTGCCGGTGATATATGCGTTGCCGCCCACTGAGATGGCGCTGCCGTGCACGACCGTTCCGGCGGGCACCTGCAGATCGCCGGCGCGTAGAAGAAAGGCCGCGGCCCAAGACGGCGTGACGCTGCCGAACAGCACAACGGCACCGAGGCCGAGACCAAGGATGAAGCGCATACGCTTCTCCGTCACAGCGGTGCGCCCGCGCATCGACCCAGCGTCCTGATCCACGACATCAGCAGGAATTCCCATCGCATCGCTGAATTAGACGGCGGCCGAGGGGGGAATATGGATCGAGTCGCAGCGATCATCCCGGCGTTCAATGAAGAACGGACGATCGGCGACGTCGTCGGCGCCGTGAGACGGTGCCCGCTGGTCGACGATGTGATCGTGGTCAGCGACGGGTCCCGCGATGCAACCGGTTGGGCGGCCCGGCAGCATGGGGCCCGGGTCATCGAGCTGTTCGAAAATCTGGGCAAGGGCGGGGCGATCGCCGCCGGACTGGGAGCCACGAGCGCGCAGTTCATTCTCCTCCTCGACGGCGACCTCGTCGGGCTGACCAGGCAGCACGTTGAAGATCTCCTTAGGCCGGTGCTCGCCGGCACCGCGGCGGTCAGCATCGGCCGGATCAAGCGCGACTTCATCCAAGCCTTGTTCCCGAACTTCTCGGGCCAGCGCGCCCTTCGCCGCGAGGTTCTCGAAGCGATCCCCAACCTCGAGAACACCGGGTTCGGCGTCGAGGCCGTCCTGAGCCGGCACCTGAAGTGGTCGGGCCTGCACGCCTGCACCGTCTCGCTGGGTCACCTCACCCACGTTCCGAAGCAGGAAAAGCACGGACTCCTCCGCGGCTATGTGGCGAAGTTCAAAGCGACCTGGCAAATTGCCAAATGGAGCGGCCGCATCGGGCGCGCCAAAGCCTGAAGTGGCTTCACCGCGCCACCACCTGCACGCGGTCCCCCAGTCTCGGCACCGTTTCGGAGCGGTCGGGGTCGGCGCAGTAGTCGAGGTCTTCTGGGAGCCCGATCGCGATGACGTTCTGCCCCGCCCGGGTCCGGCGGAAGAGCGCCGCGGGTTGTGCGGTGCCCCGGTAGAGCTCCAGCGCCGCCATCGCGGCATCGGTCAGGTCAACGCTCCCGGCACCCTCGCGAACCGATAGCGCGGCGGCGACGATGGCGCCCGCGGTGTAGGCATCGTCAAGGCTGAACCGCCCTTCTCGGCCCGCGCACACCACGGAGAGGCCAAGCCCGTCCCGGGCCGCGAAGGACAGCGCCCCACGGGCGACCGCGGAGCGGTTGCGGAGGCAGCCGAGTAACACCACGGAGGCTTCCTGCGCCAGATGCACCGCCCGGGTTCCGTTCGTGGTCGCGAACACGACGCGGCGGCCGGCCAGGGCGGCGGCTGCGAAGGCCACGGGGCTGTTCCCGAAGTCGAACCCCGCCGGGGCGCGACCGCGCTGCTCCCCCGCCAGCAGCACATCCGGATGGGCCCGATGATATCGCCGGGCGGCTTCGATCGAGGGGGCGATCAGCACCTCGGCGCACCCTTGCTCCAGCATGACCAGCACCGATGTCGTGGCGCGGAGGACGTCGACAACCACGGCGGTCCGGCCGTGGAGCGGCCCGGCCTCCTGGGGGAGGAACGCCACATGCAACTCCACGGGCCTTAAAACTTCCTATAGTACGGGGCTTCGGCCAGCGCCTCGGCCAACCGGGCCCGCAGCCCCTCGGCCACGGCCTTGGGAGAGCCGTTCGCATACGCAGCGTCCTCCGTGGTGACTTCGAACAACTGCGTCTGGCCGCCAATGACGGTCCACCGGCCCGGAGAGATCACATCGCGGACATCGTACGGCGCGGGGTCGGTGTTGAAGAAAGCATTGAGCCTAGCCGCCAGCGCATGGGCGCGGCGGGAGGGGTCCTCGCCCGCCACGGTTGCGCCCAGCCGGATGATCGGCCGCCCGTCCACCAGCACCGTGACCGGCTGCCCGTCCGACCCGTCCGGCGGATCGAGCGTGATCTTGAGATACCCCTCCGGGATCCGGCGCACGATGGGAAAGCCCCGCGCGATCAGAGCGTCGCGAATATAGTCGACCCGCTCGTCCGGCACGGGGTGGTCCTGGTAGAGCGGGCCCAGATCCGGGCGGCCGGTCAGCTTATCCGCCTGGGCGAGGTGCTCCATCAGGGTCAGCATCGCCACGGGAGAGTAGCTTGTCTTCGTCAGGTAGGAGATTCCCGTAAGATCGGCCTCTTTCTCCAGATCGCGCTGGTAGTTTGCCATCGCCCCCTGAGTGGCGAGCGAGACGCCAACGATGGGCGCCGCGGAACGCGCGAGCACCGACAGCGCCGCCGCGATGATGAGCGCCGGCGCCATGCGGCTTTCCCGTGCCTGCTGGATGTAGTAATGCCGGTGGGCGACGTGGGTCAGCTCGTGCGCCAGCACCGCCGCCAGCTCGTGGTCCGAGCGCACAAACTTCATCATGCCGCGGGTGACGTAGACCCATCCACCCGGGACGCCCAGGGCGTTCACGCCGGGGATGTCGATGACCCGGAAATGATACGTCAGATCCTTGCGGTCCACGACCGGGACGAGCGCATCCCCCACGCGCGCAAGCCGGTCGACCATGGCCGGATCGGTGACGACCCTATAGTGAGACTCGATCTCCTTGGCGATCTGCGCGCCGAGCCGGATCTCGTCGGCGGTCTCATCTGCGCTGACGGCGGGGGGACTGCGAAGGAGTCCGCAGATCGCGATCCCGACGAAGGCAACGCCCACCCTGCGAATCGGTCCCGAGGTGCTGTGAGATCGGCTCATCGCTCGATTCTCATTATACTCTCCCCCGATCGGGATCCGCCACGACTCACATCTAGAGTCCACAGCGGCGAGCGGCTCATCTCCACCGCGCCGCCAGGGCGGTCAGGATCGCCGCGAGCAGGAAGCCGCCCGCGAGAGACCGCCTCGCCGCCGTGGGCGTGCCCCGGCGTGCCGACGGCGAGGCGGCGACAAAGACCCCCAGATCGTTCGCAGGAGCGAGCACCTGCTGGCTTCCATCGAAGCGCGTCGTGTGGAGCACCTGCCACCCGGCGTCTTGAGCCCGGAGCAGAAGCGTCGCGTGCGCCGGGTAGCGGAGGACCACGGTCACAGGTGCCGTGAGGACGACCGGGGCCGCGGAAGCGGCGTAGGTGGCCTCGATCCGGTAGGCGTTCCCGTCGAACCGGCGGCCCGCCGGGACGGTGCCGAGAGCAAGCGGGTCTAACGGGGTGAGTCTGACCTTCACCGATGACTCACCCGGCCGCGGCGCCAGCGCCGCCGCGGGAAAGGTGACCAGGGCCTGATCATCTTCGGTCGCGACCTCGGCGGCGGGCGATCCCTGAGGGCCCAACACGAGTGTGTCCGCGCCAGGCCGGGGAGGTTGATTGTCGTTGGCCCGTTCCGGCGGCGGAGTCACCCATCGGTACGGCGGGAGGGGGACCAACCCGTCGTAGAGCAGTCGGACGGTGGGAGGCCACGAGAACACGACCACGCCGAGATAGACGGCGCCAATCGCGAGCCCCCACGCGAGGGCTCGATGAGGCCCGGGGCGTGGATCACCGTCCCGCCGGACGCTCCGGCGATCCATCAACGGAGAAGATTCGTCTGGCATTGTCTCCGATACGCGAGGCGAGGGCGTCGCCGTCCATCTCCCGCACCGCGGCCACGAGGCAAGCGGTGTGCACCAGGAACGACGGCTCGCACCGGCGTCCCCGCACCGGCGCCGGAGCCAGATAGGGGGCATCGGTCTCCAGCAGCAGGTGGTCGATGGGAATGCGCTTCGCCACCTCCCGCAGCGCGCCGGCATTCGCGAAGGTCACCGGACCGGCGAGCGAGAGCATCCACCCGGCCGCCGCGCAGCGCAGCGCCCGTTCGGGCGTCCCGGTGAAGCAGTGCAGGACGACCTTGGTGGCGCCCTCCTCTTCCAGGATCCGGTCCACATCGGCGTGCGCTTCCCGATCGTGCACCACCAGCGGCAGGTCCGCCTCACGCGCCAGCCGAATCTGCGCGCGGAAGGCGTCGATCTGCCGCCGGCGCTCGACCCCCTCTCGATAGTAATCGAGCCCGACCTCGCCGACCGCCAGGACGCGGGGATGGCGGGCCAGCGCAGCGAGCGCGTCCAACCCGCCGGGCGTGGCATCCCCGGCGGCCGAGGGGTGGATCCCGACCGCGGCCCGCACGTTGGGATATTGCTCGGCCAGCGCCACGGCGCGCCGGCTGCCCTCAACGGACGTTCCCGCGGACACCATCAACCCCACGCCGGCCGCGATGGCTCGAGCGATCACCGCCTCGCGGTCGGCGTCAAACTCGGGGGCGTCCAGATGCAGATGCGCGTCCACCCACATGCCCAGGTCGGGTTCTCCGCGCTGGGGGCGTCTCCTCCGGCCGCCGCGTTCGGCGTCAGATCACCACACGGCGCATTACGCCGACCGCGGTGCTCCCGCACGCACGGCCCGGAGAATCACAAATCCGCCGAGGGCGACGATCGCGCCCCCAACAGCCCAGAAGGTCGACCCGGTCATGAAACTTCCGGGAATGACGCGAATGCCTTGAAGAAACCAGACCACGCCGACGATCATCATCGCTCCGCCGAGGATCGCCAAGAAGACTCGCATGTCATCCTCCTCCTCTGGGAGGCGACGCCCTCACGACAATCCGCATAGTCTCCTGTGACCATGCCTCCCTTAGGACTAGACTATTTACACCATCCTGTTGCTTCCACGAGGGGTCGGTTTTGCCTGTGAGAGTCATCGAAGACGGCGGGGGGGTTAGACCTCGGCTGAACCGGCTCACGCGGTCGGCGGCCGAACCGCCACCCCGCCGGCCGGTCTCGGCGCCGGCCGCCGGGCCGGTGACAGCGTGGGCTCGCGCGGGGCCGCAACGGCGATGGGGCGGGGCGCGCGGCGGCGGAGCGGAAACGGAGGAGGCGAGACCGTCAGCCCGCGGACCGCGAAGTAGCGGGCCTGCCACAGGGCCAGCGGCGGGGACGCTCCCGCCAGCGCGATCACCGCGCCGTCCGGAATACGTGTGAGCTCCTCGGGCGGCATGAGGGGACGCACGTACGGGTAGACGGTCGTGCTGCGGTCCCGGCCCCGGGTCGTCACCGAAACCGCCGGCACCGTGGTCCGGCCGAGCCAGGCGCTGATCATGTGCGCGGTCTCAAGATCTCCCGCGCGGAACAGCAGCTTCGTCTCCATGTTCCCGAGCAACGTGCGGGCCTCGGCCGGCCCGTAGATCTCCTCGATCTGGCTCAACACCTGCACGCCGAGCAGGACGCTGATGCCCCGTTCCCGCAGGGTGGGGAGCGTCTCGCTCAACCCGGGGAGATACCCGAACTGCCGGAATTCATCGAGGTAGACCCGCACCGGGCAGCGGAGGCCCTCGCGGTCTGACTGCTCAACCAGCTCGTCGAGGAGATCGGCGACCAGCCACGCGACGAGCGGTTGGAGCCGCGGCCCGTCGGTCTCCGGCAGGAGAATGTAGAAGGCGGTGGGCTCCCGGCCGATCCGGCCGAGGTCGAAGTCGTGCGATGTCGCCTCCCCCACCAGCGGGTCCGCCAACGGCGACAGGCGCTCCAGCACACCGGTCACGGCGGCCTCCTGCACCCGGCGTTCGCGCGCCGAAAAGATCCCGTGGCGCTCCCGCACCTCGGCGACCCGGCTGGACCTGAGCACCTCGCGCACAAGCGCGGGCCCGCCCATCGCCAACCGGTACACGGCTCCGACGGTGTGTCCGCCGGCCGGACGGTCCTGCTGCACGTGGAGGAACAACAGCGCGGCGAGATCGCAGGTCGCCGCCGCGTACACCCGCGCGTCCCCCGAAAGGCCGCGGGGCGTGGTGTTCTGCACGAGGAGCGCGGCCTTCCGCTGCGCCGCGCCGATCGAATCGACGCGCGCCAGAGGGTTGTACCCGACGGATTCCTCGAAGAACGGGCAGAAGAGGCGGGCCCGCGGGCCGTAGCGCCCCGCCGTCACGTTCCAGAGCGATCGCGGTCCGGTCTTCACGTCCAGCACCACAATGCTCTCCCGCCCGGGGTCCCGAAGGAGGAGGTTCGGGGCAATGGCGCCGGCGGTTTTCCCGCTTCTCGACGGCCCCACGACCATGACGTGCCCTGAGAGCCGCTCCTCGGTCAGGTACAGCGGGGTCCGCGACTCCCCCCACAGGCCGAGCAGGAATGGCCCCGGGGTCATCAACGGGCCGGCGTCCGCCCGCCCCGCCCATCGCGCCCCCATCAGCGGACCGTAGACCCGCGCGCGGGCGCCGATGCGGCCGAGGACCGCGACGAGCGCCGCCGCGCAGGCAAGATCGACCCAGAATATCGGACGCTGGTGGAGCAGCATCATGCCGCCGAGGGCGATGCCGAGCCCCGCGGCCACACCGATCTGTCTCAGGCTCATTGAGATCCCTCCTCTCTTGTCTCGCGGTCATCCCTTGTCTCTCGCTCATCCACCGGCAGCGCACCGCCCATGCACGGAGGGACGATCCCTCCGGTGAGCCCCGGCGGCAGGTCCCCGAGCCGGATGACGGTCTCGGGGCCCACCGAGGCCGCCAGGCCCGCGGCCACCTCCGCGGCTGTGCCCGCCCATATCCGTTCCAGGCCGGCGCGGACCGCCAGCTGCGCGGCGCATGCGGCACGCGCGGAATCCTTGCAGGCGAACACCACCCAACTCGACGCCCGGATCCCCCAGACCGGCTCGTCCCGCCGGAGGTTCGCGATGTCGTGGAAGCGGCGGTAGCGGGCGAACTTTGCCGACAACTGCAGCGGCGCCATCGTCCCCTGATCGAGCTCGAGGCAGTACATCCAGACGCCCCCATCGGGTGTCCCCATCAGGATCAGGGCATCGGGCACCAGGCGGGTGTCTTCCAGATCAACCTGGGCGTGGTGGCTGCCGAGCCACCGGAAGGCGCCCAGCCGGCCCGCCCGGTGCTGCCCGCACAGGTCACAGAAGACCTGGTTGGTCGCGATGAGATGCTCGATCTGCAGCGCGGCGACGGCGACGGCGCGCGGCGCTGCCGCGGCGGGCGCGCCCTGCTCCGCCGCCGCAACCGCTTCCGCCGCGGTCCTGCCGGCCGGCGACAGCCCCCAGAACGCGCGCCGGTCCTCAAACGCCCGGTGCGCGAGGTAGGTCAGGACCCCGCGCTTTTTCAGGAGTGACAGGCGGTGCCTGGTGGTGTCCGCGGACGCGGACGGGTAGCAGACCTGCTGGATCTGCGCCGCCGTCAGATACCGCACTTCCCCGAGCACTTCAATCAGCGCGCGATCGCGCCGGGTCAGCCGCATCAGCGCCGCCGCGGGGTCCTTCGCCATCTCGATCATCCCCTTTCCTTCAATAGAATAGCCGCGACCGCACGGCGGCCGCGGCCGGTGGTACCTCCGGCTTGTTGCCCTATCGAGTGGATCCTATGGGTGAACCGGTGAATCTCGCGGGCGAGAACTCAGGCGGACCGTGGGAGGAGCAACCCGCCGTGGGGCGTGGGAGCATCCGGTTGGGTCCGGCGTCGCGGGGAAGACGCCGGGACTACGATATCTTCACACCGCAGACGGCGAGGGACACTCTCCCATCAAGCCGGGCTGCGGCCCGACCGCAAGGACGAGGGGGCGCGACAACGCCCGACGCTTCGGAGGGGGTGTGAAGCATCCACCACGTGGGCGCCTCGTCCGTGCGGGTCGGCCGTCGGGATTATGGGTTACCTCGGTTCTACTCCTCGCCTACCTCGGTTCTACTCCTCGCTTCGATCGGACTTCGATGGTCTTCCTCCGGCGAGGCCTCGGCGTCCTCGATCACCTCAGGTTGCCCGTCCGCCGGCGCCGCCTCAGCCGTGCTTTCGGAGGCGGCTTCGGGGACGGCCTCGCCCTCGGCCCGCCGGCTGTCGAGAAACCAGACGCGGTCTCCCACCACCTCGGTGACGCGCCGGCGCGCCCCGTCCGAGGCCTCGTACGCCCGGCTCTGCAGCCGGCCTTCCACCGCCACGAGACGGCCGCGGGCGCAGTACTGCCCCACCTGCTCGGCGAGTTTCCTCCAGGCGACGCACTTGATGAAGTCGGCTTCGCGATCCCCCGCGGCATTCTTGAAGTCCCGATCAACCGCGAGCGTGAACTGGGCCATCGGGTGTCCGTTGGACACGTAGCGTAACTCCGGATCCCGGGTGAGACGCCCGATCAACTGAATACGGTTCAACACCTGTCACCCCCATCGTGTGGCATGCTTGCCTCTCGCGCAACATTACTGTCCGTGCCGTCAAGGCTCCGCGGTGGGTCGCCCGACGCAGCCCCGTCGCCGCCAGCGGCCTGCGACCGGTTGCCGTTCTTGCTTTTACATATATCTTAGCAGTGATATATCTATATGTCAAGATGTCTACCATAGATAGAGGCTGAGCCCCGCCGCCCGGCGCACGCCTCCATGCCAGGCGGCAGGGAGTCGCCGGACGGATCTGCAATCACTCCAACGCCGCTAAGGCGGAGGAGGGCATCGCGGCCGATGAGAGTGCTGGTCCTGGGCGGTGGGATCGCGGGAATCACGACGGCCTATTACCTGGCCAAGGACGGCTGCGAGGTGACCGTGGTCGAGGCGAACCAGGAACTCGGACAGGAAGCGACCGCGAGCAACGCGGGCATCCTGGCCACCGGCCATTCGTTCTCATGGGCCTCTCCCCGGGCGCCGCGGCAGCTGTTCCGGTCGCTGTTCGGTCAGGAGACCGCCATTCGGGTCAAACTCAAGCCGGACCCCCGGCTGTACACGTGGGGGCTGAGGTTTCTGCGCGAGTGTACGGCCGAGCGCTCACGACGCAGCACGCTGGTCAAGCTCCGCCTGTGCCAGTACAGTCAGGGATTGTTGACCGAGCTCGTGCGCGGAGAGCGGATCGAATATCATGCGATCCGGCAGGGAGCGCTCTACGTGTACCGCGACCCGGTCGAGTTGGAGCTCGGCGCCAAGAAAATGGCGCTCATGGCGGAGCACGGTCAGCGCCAGGAGATCCTGGATGCGACCGGCGTCGCGACGCTCGATCCCGCCTTCGAGCCGGTGAAGGACAAGATCGCCGGGGCCGTCCGGGATCTCGGAGATTCCAGCGGCGACGCGAGACTCTTTACGCTCAGCCTGGAGCGGACCTGCCGGGAAAAATTCGGCCTGCGCGTTCAGTCCGGGACCCGGGTCGCGGCGCTGCGCGCCGAGCGCGGCCGTGTGACCGGCGCCGTCACGGATCGCGGCGTGCTCGCGGCCGACGCCTATGTGCTGGCCCTCGGGGTCCAGAGCCCGATCGTGGCCCGCACGGTGGGAGTCCGGCTCTCCATCTATCCGGCCAAGGGCTACTCGTCGACGTTCCCCTTGAAGCAGGGGGGCCTCGCGCCCACGGTCCCCGGGGTTGATGAAGCCTGGCTGGTCGCCTGGTCGAGGCAGGGTGACCGGCTCCGGATGACGTCGACCGCAGAATTCGCCGGATACGATTGGCGGTGGACGCCCCGGGACTTCAACAATATCAAGCGGTTCGCGCGCGACATCTTTCCCGACGCGATCGAAGAAGCGGAAGGCCGGTATCAGGCCTGCCTCCGGCCGATGACGCCGGACGGCGCGCCCATCCTTGGGGCCGGCCGGCATCCCAATCTGTTTTTCAACACCGGTCACGGGCACATGGGATGGACGATGGCCTGCGGGTCCGGCCGGGCCGTCGCCGACCTGGTGATGGGCCGGCCGCCGGGCCTCGATCTCGAGGGACTGGGCCCCCGGGCGTCTGCCGGGGGCGTGTGAGGCGGCGCGGGCGCGCCGGGGCTACAGGAGCGCGGAGGCGACCTTGCGCATCCCGCGGACGATATCGAACTCGTCGCGCTCCGTCAGGAGCGGGTGGAGGTCGATGTGCAGCGCGCGCCGCAGGAGGTCGTCCGTCTGGGGGAACATGCCCTTCTCGAGTCGCGCGCGCCCCTTGTAGTAGGGGCACTCCCACGAACAGTGACGCTCCGCGAACATCCGCCGCTCGATGATCTGGTCGAAATGATAGTACACGTGCTGGCCGCTGTTCCACGCCACCTCCGTGCGAATCCCCTCGGCGGACAGCGCCTTGCTGAACGCGCTCGCCTGCCCGTCGGTCGGCAGGAAGAACATCAGCGTGGCCCCCGTGTCCCCCTCCGGGTCGGGCAGCCGCCGGATCGTCACGCCGGGCAGCCCCCGCATGCCGTCGAGGACCGCCGCCTTGTGCGCGCGCATCCGCTCGATGATCCAGTCCAACCGGCCGAGCTGCACCAGCCCGATCGCGCCCGTGATCTCGTTCATCCGGAAGTTGATCCCGATCATCAGCGGGTTGCCGGCGGGGATCGTCTCGTCCAGCTCCTCCATGCGGGCCGACCCCTGGTCGTGGTACCGGACGGCGCGTTCCCAGAGCGCCGGGTCGTCCGTGACGACCATGCCGCCTTCCCCCGTCGTGATGACCTTGTGGTACTGGAGGCTGTAGGCGCCGATGGCGCCAAGGGTCCCCAGACGGCGCCCCCGGTAGCGCCCGCCGACCGCCTGGGCCGTGTCCTCGACGATGTAGAGGTGGTGCCTGGCCGCGAGGTCCAGAATCGGGCCCATGTCCGCCCCCGCGCCGCGCATATGCACGGGGAGGATCGCCTTCGTGCACGGCGTGACCGCCGCCTCGAGCTTCGCGGGATCCATCGTGAGGCTGTCGTCGATGTCCACAAAGACGGGCACCGCGCCGAGGTGCACGACGGCGTTGATCGTGGCCACCCAGGTGTACGTGGGAACGATCACCTCGTCGCCCGGCCCGACCCCCAGCGCGGCAAGCGCGGTCATCAACGCCGCGGTGCCGGAGGTGACCCCCACGGCGTGGCGGGCGCCCACGGCCTGGGCGAACGCGCGCTCAAACTGCGCGACTTTGCGCAGCGGCCTGGGCCCGTAGTGGCGGAACAGGCTCTGGCTGTCCAGCACCTCCATGACGGCGGCCTTCTCTTCCTCGCCGATCAGCAGGCCGCCCGGGTAGCCGGGCAGGAGCGGTTGGGTGCGGACCGGCGTGCCGCCGTCGATGGCCAGCCGTTCCCCCGTGCCTCGTGTCATCGGCGTCCTCCGGTCGTGCCCCGGACGACGAGCTCAGTGGGCAGGATGACTACTCTGGGGTCGACGTCGTCCCCGCGAATGAGATCGAGGAGCATCCGGGCGGCCCGCCGGCCCATTTCCTCCTTCGCGATGCGCACGGTGGTCAGGGGCGGGTTGGTGACCACGGCCAGGTCGATGTCGTCCATCCCGACGACCGAGAGCTCGGCGGGGATGGCCAGGCCGCGCTCCCGGGCCGCGGTGGTCACACCCAGCGCCAGCATGTCGGTCACGGCGAAGATGGCCGAGGGCGGATCGGCCAGCGCCAGCAGCACGCCCGCGCCTTCACGCGCGGCCTCCGCATCGATGGGAACGTTGATCTCGAGCGCGGGATCCACCGGGAGGCCGGCGTCTGCCAGCGCGCGACGGTATCCGTCGTGCGTTTCGCCCCCGAATGGGTAGTCGACGGCGGCGCCCACGAAGCCGATCCGGGTGTGTCCCAGCGCGGCCAGGTGGCGGGTCCCGCCGTAGGCTCCCCCCGTGTTGTCGTTCACGACCGCGGGAACCGGTTTGCCCGGGAGGTAGTTGTCAAGCAGCACGACCGGCGTCCCGGTGTCCATCGTGTCCTTCACCCACCGGCCGTCGACGTCGCCCGCGATGAGCACGCCGTCGATCTCGCGGGCGCTCGCCATCTCGACGAACTGAGGCGGCTGCAACGCCGATCGGAGCGGCGGGGTGATCAGCATCCGGTAGCCCGCTGCCTCGAAGACGCCGCCGACCCCGGCCAGGACGGCGCGGTAGAAGAGGTCCGAGAAGATGCCGGTCATGTTGGAGCCGGGCACGATGGCCGCCGAGTTGGAGCGCCCCAGGATGAGACGGCGGGCGGCGGCGTGCGGCGCATACCGGAGCCGGCGCGCGGCTTCCGCCACGCGCATGCGCGTCTGGTCGCTGATCCTCGCCCGTCCGTTCAACGCCTGGGACGCCGTCGGCACCGATACGCCGGCGAGGCGCGCTACGTCTCGAAGGCGGTTTACAGACTTTGGCATCAAGGTCCCCCCGGTCAGCCGCGCCGTCCCTTCACGCGTATGACACGGATATATTGTGACACATTGTGACGGCGAACGGCGGCAGTGTCAAACCGATTTGACATTCGCTCCGGCCGGTTGTTAGCATGGGCGTGTTGCGGCGCGACGCGCGCGGCCCGCAGACGGTCTCCTGCGGGTGTGCGGCCGGCAGGCATCCCGGCGCATGCGGAGGTGGGTCGCAGTGGCGGCGGTGATCGACCAGGCCGGGCGGGTCGCGGAGCCGGCGCGGGAGATCCCGGTGGCGCTGACCACGGACGTGCTCGTGGTGGGCGGCGGCATCGCGGGCGTCATGGCCGCCCTCGCGGCCGGGCGCAGCGGGGCGCCGACGCTGCTCGTCGAGCGCTTCGGATCCCTCGGCGGAACGGGCACCGCCGCGATGATGAACCTCTTCTACGTCCCGTACGCGGCGTCCCGGGGACTCGTGCGCGAGTTGTTCGACCGCCTCATCGCCAGGGGCGGGGCGATCCCGGGTGAGTTCGTCGTCTACGATCCCGAGTTGTACAAGATCACGGCGCTCGAGATGCTGGCGGAAGCCGGCGTCAACGTCCTGCTGCACACGCTCGTGAGCGACGTCATCCTCGACGGGGCGGTGCTGCGCGGCATCGTGGTGGAGAACAAGTCGGGGCGCCAGGCCATCCTCGGCCGCGTGACGATCGACGCCAGCGGCGACGCCGACGTAGCCGCCCGCGCGGGCGCCCCCTTCGTCAAGGGTCGCGAGGAAGACGGCAAGATGCGGCCCATGACGCTGATCTTCCGCATGGGGGGCGTCGATGTCCCCCGGCTGGTCGACTACGTGAAGTCCCATCCCGACGACTTCTCGCCCGATCCCCTCCAGTGCATGCTGGACCTCGACCATCACATGATCCGCGTGTTCGGCTTCTTCAAGCTGGTCGAAGACGCCAAGGTCCGCGGCGAGCTCTGGCCGGACTGTTACTACTTCCGGGTCGAGTCGGTGCTGCCCGAGCGGGGCGTGCTCACCGTGAACGCCACGCGCGTCTACGGCGTCGATGGGACGAGGGGGGAAGACCTGTCCCGGGCCGAGATCGAAACCCGGCATCAGATGATCCAGCTCGCCGCGTTCGCCCGCAGGGACATCCCGGGGTTCGAGCACTCGTTCATCCTCGATTCCGCGAGCACGATCGGCGTCCGCGAGACACGCCGCATCCGGGGCGGGTACGTGATGACCGAGGACGACATTCTCGCCGGCCGCCACTACGACGACGCGGTGGGGGTCGACGCCAACCAGCAGAATCCGCGCCAGCAGGGCGGCCACCCTCCGGACGGCAAGGAGGGCGGACCCCAGGACGTCGAGGCGCGGCACCTCATCGCCCGCATGTTTGTCTACGAGATCCCATACCGCTGTTTGGTTCCCCGGGACATCGAGGGTCTCCTCGTGGCCGGCCGCTGCCTGTCCGTGGATCACCACGCCGACGTCTACACCCGCAACCAGGGCACCGCGATGGCCTCTGGGGTCGCCGCCGGCGTCGCGGGAGCGCTGGCGGCGCGGGCCGGTGCGCCGCCGCGGCAGGTCGATGTCCGGGCCGTCCAGGCCGCGCTCAGGGCCCTCGGCGTCGATCTGGATCTGCTGCGCCGTCTCGGGCCATCGCCCGAACGCCTGGAATGAGCCGGACCGGCAGCGGCGGGCGCCGGGGCATCTTCGGCAAAGCGAACGGGGTGAGGCGGCCGCAGCGGCCGCGCGGGGGACGGCATGCGCACGCGCGCTGAGGCGGACGTGGTGGTCTGCGGAGGAGGCACCGCGGGCGCAATCGCGGCGATCGCCGCCGCGCGCACGGGGGCCCGAACCCTCCTGGTCGACCAGTACGGCCGCGTCGGCGGGATGGCGTCCACCGGGATGTCGTTCCTCGGCGTGAGCGACGCGGGCGGCCGGCGGGCGCTCGGGGGGATCGGCGCCGAGATGTTCGAGCGCCTCCAAACGCTCGGCGCGGCGTTCGCGGATCGCCCGGACAAACAGGTCGGCTCGGTGACCGTGGCCGACCCGCTCGCGCTGCAGCACGTGCTCCTCACGATGCTGGTGGAGGCCGGGGTGCGGTTCCTGCTGCACACCGTTTGCGCGGACGCGCTGGTCGAGGAACGGCGGGTACGGGGTCTCGTCCTCGCCAACAAGGCGGGGATCGAGCTCCTGCCCGCGCGGGCGATCGTCGACGCCACGGGCGATGGTGACGTTGCGGCGCGGGCGGGCGCCCGATTCGTGCTCGGCCGCGGGCGCGACGGCGTCATGCAGCCGGCGACCCGGATCTTCCGCGTGGCCGGCGTCGACATCGAGACGATGTTCGCCTACCTGCGGGCGCACCCCGAGGAGATGGACCTGCCGGAGCGCTGGGACGGTTCCGGATACACGGCGGAAGACCTGCGCACCACCTCCGTGGTCATGGACGCGTTCCCGTCGCTCGTGGCGCGGTCGCGCGCCGCCGGGGAGCTGACGGTGCCCCGCGATCGGATCGGCGTGGAGACCGGCCCGGTTCCCGGGGTGGTGACGATCAACGCCACACGGGTGCACGGGGTCGACGGAACGGATCCTGATGCGGTGAGCCGGGCCGAGATCGAGACGCAGCGGCAGATGTTCGAAGTGTTCTGGTTCCTCCGTCGACGCGTTCCCGGGTTCGAGCGCGCCTGGCTGCTCGACTCCGCCTATCAGCTGGGCGTCAGGGAGACGCGGCACATCCTCGGCGGGTACACGCTGACGCTCGACGACGTGCTGTCCGGCCGCGACTTTCCGGACACGGTCGCCCGCGGGGCCTACCCGGTGGATCTCCACGACGTCCACGCCGGGGCGGAGGTGCTCGGGACGACGGTGGGCGGCGGCGGCGTCACGCTGCGCCGGATCGAGCGGGCGTACGGAATCCCGTTTCGCTGCCTGGTCCCCGCGGAGATCGATGGGGTCGTCGTGGCGGGCCGGGCGATCTCCGCCTCCCATGAGGCCGCCGGCTCCGTGCGCGGACAGGCCGTGTGCATGGCGACCGGGCACGCGGCCGGCACGATCGCCGCTCTGAGCTGCCGGGAGGGCGTCGCCCCGCGCCGGGTGGACATCGCCGCGGTCCACCACGCGCTCACGGAGCAGCGGGCCGTGCTGTTTTACGAACCTGGGGGCCCGGCATCCCCTCAGGGCGCAGCCAGCCTTGGCTCTCCGACGGCGCCGTGAGCGGCGCGCTGATCATCAACGGCAACGCCGACGGGGCCGATCGAACGGGGAGGCATGCCTGATGCGTAGGATCGAGTACGAATTGATGCGCCCGCCGGACATCGTGAAGGAGCGAGACCGGGTCCCGCTCGCCTTCGTGCCCATCGGGCCGCTGGAGTGGCACGGACCGCACCTTCCGCTGGGCACGGACGGATTGCACGCCCACGAAGTGGCCGTGGAGGTCGCGCGGCGGATCGGCGGGATCGTGCTGCCGACCTATTTTGTCGGGACGGAAACCGTCCGGCTCAACGATCAGCAGGCGCAGGGGCTCGCCGTCCTGGGGTTCAACGGCACCGAGCGGGTCGTCGGGATGGATTTCCCGGAGTTCCCCGTCAAGAGCCTCTACTTCGAGGAAGGCGTGTTCGCGGTGACCGTCCGGGAGATCCTGCGATTGCTCAAAGCGGATGGCTACAAGCTCGTGGTGATCGTCAACGGACACGGCGCCGTCAACCACCAGCGGACGCTGCGGCGCCTGGCGGCGGAGGAGTCCGAGCGCCCCACCGTCCGGGTCGAGTACACGATGGCCTTCCTGCCGGGCGCGCCGCCGCTTTCCGATCCCGGGCACGCCGAGAAAATCGAAACGTCCCTGATGATGGCGATGCGCCCCGAGCTCGTCGATGTGGCCTCGCTCCCGCCGACGGACGTTCCGCTGCGGTACCGGGACTACGGCGTCGTCGACGGCAAAGCGTTCGACGGGAACCCGACACCGGATTTTACCCTGCGCCGGGAGGCCGATCCCCGGGATGCCGCCCCCGACCTGGGCCGGAAGGTCCTCAACGCCGAGGTGGACCGCCTGGCCGAGATCGTCTCCGCCCACTTGCGATCAATGGGGCTCGGAAACCGGGACTAAGGATCCGCCGGCGGCCGCAGGCAGGGCTCGGGCGTTGGGATCGCAGGCTTACGGGGTCGTCAGCGCGCCGACGATTGGGAGGAGCGCGGGCTCCAGGGCGTGGTGCAGCGTCCGCTCGGCGAGGATGGCGCGGCTGCCGCCGATTTCGTTCGCCGAACGCTGAGTCTCCGCCACCAGCCGCCCCCGCGCGGCATCGAAGACCTGAAGCACGAGCGAGGCATCCGCCATCGGCGGGCCGCTGTCGTCGGGGGGCGTGTTCGTTCCGGTGGCGCCCGTGACGACGACCAGGTGCGAGATCCATCCCACCACCAGCCGGTCGGCCCCCGCGGCTTGGGCCAGCGCGCCCAGCCGGTCGAAGTGGAGCACATCCCCATCCCGCCAGCCCACCGCCGCTTCCGCCTGTCCCATGGCGCTGCGGGGAATCACGGTGAACCGCCCCGCGGCTGCGCCGCTCAGCATCTTGGAGAACTCGTCGGCGGCGAACCGCTCCGGCACCAGGCCGGAGAAGGTCCCGAGCGGGGTCGGCGCATAGAAGTCGACCACGCCCACAGAACGGGAGGACGGCGCCGCGCCGGCAGTCCCCGGCAGGATCCCCCCGACCGCGAGAACCAGGATCACGACCACGGCGTTTCCTCTCATCGACGGTCTCGTGTTCTCGGCTGCTGGGCAGAAACCCTGTGGTATAATCGCCGGGACAATTTCGTTGTCCTCTCTGTAGAAATATCCATAGAACGATCATGCTCAGCCGAAGGTTCTGGGGATACATCCGGCGGCACCGGCGCGCGTATGTGTGGGGGTACGCGGCGGTGCTTGCGTCGATCCTGATGACGCAGCTGTCCCCGTGGGCGCTCAAGCTGGCCATCGACGGCATCCGGGGGGGCGCGTCGAGCCGGCGGCTGCTCGTGTACGCCGGCGCCCTGGTGGTCATCGCTGCGCTCGAGGCGGCGTTCAGCTACGCGATGCGGATCCAGATCCTGGGGGCCGCGCTCGAGATCGAAGCGGAGCTCCGCCGCGACTATTTCGTGCACCTGCAGCGCATGCACCTCGGGTTCTTTCAGGGGGCGCGGACCGGCGACCTGATGGCCCGGGCGGTGAACGACATCCGGGCCGTGCAGCGCTTCGCCGGGGTGGGGTTGATGCGGTCCTGTCATACCGTCGTCATGTTGATCGTGTCCGTCGCCTTCATGCTCTCGATCGATGTCCGGCTCACGCTGTGGACGATGGTCATCCTCCCCCTGGTCTCGGTGCTGTTCGTGGCCCTGGGGCGGGAGATCCATCGCCGGTTCGACCGGGTCCAGGCGCAGTTCAGCGCGCTGTCCGCCCGCGCGCAGGAGAACTTCAGCGGGATCCGCGTCGTCAAGGCCTTCGCCCAGGAGGACGCGGAGATCGCGCGCTTCCGCGCCGAGAGCGAGAAGCTCGTCGCGGCCAACCTGACGCTGGCGCGGATTCAGGGGGCCCTCTGGCCGGTGATCGGGCTGATCCTCGGCGTCGCGGCGGTCGTGCTGTTGTGGCAGGGAGGCGGCGATGTCATCCGGGGACGCATCACGCTGGGACAGATGGTGCAGTTCTCCTACTACCTGGCCAGGCTCAGCTTTCCCATGATCGCGCTGGGGTGGGTCACCACCCTCTGGCAGGAGGGGCGGGCCTCGATGGAGCGGCTGGACGAGATCTTCGACCGCGCGCCGCAGATCACGGACGCCCCCCACCCCGTCGTGCTCGAGGCCCCGCGCGGCCGGGTCGAATTCCGGAACGTGACGTTTGCGTACGGACCCGCGCCGGTGCTGCGCCAGATCACCCTGACGATCCCGGCCGGCAGCACCGTGGCCATCGTCGGGCCCACCGGGGCGGGCAAGAGCACCCTGGTCCACCTGATCCCCCGCCTCTTCGATGCCTCCTCCGGGCAGGTGCTGGTCGACGGCCACGATGTCCGGGAGATCTCGCTGGGGTCGCTGCGGCGCGCGATCGGCATCGTCCCGCAGGAGACCTTCCTGTTTTCCGACACGATGGCGGAGAACATCGCGCTGGGCTTCGACGGCGCGGACGGAGGGGCCATCCCCGGCGCCGCAGCCCCCGCCGGCGATGCGGCGATCGCGGGCGCCGCGGCCATCGCCGGCATCGCCAGGGATGTCGAGGAGTTCCCCCACCGGTACGCGACGGTGGTCGGCGAGCGCGGCGTGACTCTCTCGGGCGGCCAGAAGCAGCGGACCGCGATCGCCCGGGCGCTGATCCGCGACCCCAGGATCCTGATCCTCGACGACGCGCTGAGCAGCGTGGATACCCACACCGAGGCGGAGATCCTCGCCGGCCTGAGAGCGGTCCGGGCGTCGCGGACCTGCATCATCATCTCGCACCGGATCTCCACGATCCAGGACGCCGACATGATCGTGGTGCTCAACGAGGGGCGCATCGTCGAGCAGGGCGCGCACGCGCAGCTGCTCGCCGCCGGCGGGCTCTACGCGGACCTCTACGAGAAGCAGCTGATCCAGGAAGCCCTCGAGGCCGAGGACCTGATCGAGGAACCCAAGGGATGAGCGTCCGTTTCCAGGAAGACGAGATTCTCGGCAAGACCTACGACGCCAGCCTGATCCGGCGCCTTCTCCGGTACGTGCGTCCCTACCGCGGCGCGACGGGGCTGGCCATCGCGCTCCTGCTGCTGGCGTCGGCCACCGACCTGGTGGGTCCCTCGCTCTACCGGATCGCGATCGACCGGTACATCCTACCGGGGTCAGTGAACGCCGGGCCGGCCGCCGCGGACCTGCGGGGCGTGGCGCGGATCGCGGCGCTCTACCTGCTCATCCTCGGAATCGGGTTTGGCGCCCGGTGGCTCCAGAGCTACCTGATGCAGTTCGTGGGGCAGCGCGCGATGACCGATCTGCGGATGCACATCTTCGGGCACGTCCAGGCGCTGCCGGTGGCGTTCTTCGCCCGCTGGCCCGTGGGCCGGCTGCTCACGCGCGTCACGCACGACGTCGACGCCCTCAACGAACTGATCACCTCGGGCGTCGTCGCGATCTTCGGGGACATCGCCACCCTGGTCGGCATCACCGCCGTGATGCTGTGGATGGACTGGCGGCTGGCGCTGGTGGTGTTCTCCGTGCTGCCGCTCGTCTATCTCATCACCGAACGATTCAGGGTGCGGGCGCGGGACGCCTACCGGGCGGTGCGCACCCGCCTGGCGCGCATCAACGCCTACCTGAACGAACAGATCATGGGGATGACGGTGGTCCAGCTGTTCACCCGTGAGCGGCAGAGCCTGCGCGCGTTCGAGGCGCGCAACGACGACTATCTGCAGGCCAGCCTCGCCGCCCAGCGCAACTTCTCGCGATTCTACCCGGAGATCCAGGTGGTGGGGACGATCGCCATCGCGCTGCTGCTCTGGTACGGAGGCGGCCAGGTCGTCCGGCAGGCCGTGACGCTCGGGATCCTGGTCGCGGCGCTCCAGTACGCCGACCGCTTCTTCGAGCCGATCCGGGACATCTCGGACAAGTTCAACCTCTTCCAGGCGGCGATGGCCTCCTCGGAGCGCATCTTTCGCCTGGTCGACGAGCCGATCACGCTGCGGGACCCCCCCGATCCCGTCCCGCTGCCTCGGGTGCAGGGGCGAATCGAGTTCCGGGACGTCTGGTTCGCCTACGAAGAGGACGAGGGGTGGGTGCTGCGGGGGCTGTCATTCGCCATCGAGCCGGGGCAGACCGTTGCGGTGGTCGGTCACACCGGCGCCGGGAAGACCTCGATCATCAACCTGCTGATGCGGTTCCACGACCCGCAGCGGGGAGAGGTGCTGATCGACGGCGTGGACGTCCGGCGGGTCCGCCAGCAGGATCTGCGCCGGCACGTCGGCCTCGTGCTGCAGGACGTGTTCCTGTTCTCGGGAACGATCGAGGACAACATCCGGCTGGGCACCGCCGCGATCACCGACGAGCGGATCCGCCAGGCGGCGCGGTACGTCGGCGCCGACCGCTTCATCGATGTCCTGCCGGACGGCTACCGCACCGAGGTCCAGGAGCGCGGCGCCCGCCTCTCCGTCGGGCAGAAGCAGCTGGTCGCGCTGGCGCGGGCGCTCGCGTTCAATCCGGAGATCCTCCTCGTGCTGGACGAGGCCACGAGCAGCGTGGACGCGGAGACCGAGGCGCTGATCCAGGAGGCGATGGGCAAGGTGCTACGCGGGCGCACCTCGATCATCATCGCCCACCGGCTCTCGACGATCCAGCACGCCGACCGCATCATCGTCCTGCACAAGGGGCGGATCGCCGAGCAGGGCACGCACCGGGAACTGCTCGACCGCGGCGGGATCTACGCCAAGCTGTACCGGCTGCAGTACAAGGATCAGGAACGGGCCGGATGACGCGCAGACAGATCCTCGCGGCGCGCGGGGGCCGCGCCCGCGCGCACAGCGCTGGGAGAAACGGCGGCCTACGCGGCCGCGATCTCCGCGCGGACCCGGCGGCGGTAGGGAGCGCCCGGCCCTAAGAGGCGCCGCCCGTTCCGGAAGCGAATGACCGGGGAGCCTGATAGGACACCGGAGGGAACACGGGACATGGCCACCAGTCCGCTCGCCGATCAGAAGTGCATCCCCTGCCGGGGCGGCACGCCGCCCTTGACCGGGGCGGAGATCGCCCCGCTGCTGGCGCAACTGGACGGCTGGACGGTCGAGGACGGCAAGAAGCTGAGCAAGTCGTTCAGGTTCAAGAACTTCGTGCAGGCGGTCGACTTCGTGAACGCCGTCACCAGGGTCGCCGAAGCAGAACAGCATCATCCCGACCTCTACGTCCGCTGGGGAGAGGTCCGGGTCTATCTCTGGACCCACAAGATCGACGGGCTCACCGAAAGCGATTTCGTGATGGCGGCGAAGATCGACCGCGCCTACGCCGCCCGGCCGCAGGCCTAGGCGACCGCCCGATCCGCGGATCAGGCGCCGCCACTACGGGATCAGCGGCGCTTCGCCGCCCGGCGTGTGCGTGCCCGGGAGGATCCGCTGCGGCTGCGTCCCCGGGACGGCACGGTGCGCGCCGCGAGCTTCCCCGCCGCCGGCCGCCGCGCCCCGTTGCCGAGACGGACGACCGCGGAGGCGATCCGCCGGAACTCGTCGTCGCTGAGGAGGGCGTGCTTCCGGAGCGACGCCTTTTTCACCCGGGCGAGAATGGTATCGACCCTGGGATCATCGCCCGCGATCTCGACGCCGATCGCGCGAAGGCGAAAGGCGATGGAATCGCGGCCGTTTCCCTTGCCGATGACCACGTCAGCCTCGGGCTGCCCCACCATCTCCCAATGGAACGGGAACAGTTCCACCGGACGGTCGGCCTTGCACCGTGAGAGCCACGAGCTGATGATGCCGGATTCCACCTTGAAGAGCATGTCCCCGACGACGGGGCGGTTGCTGGGAATCTCGAACCGCGCGAGCTTCCGCACCAACTGGCTGAGCTTGTACAGCCTGTCGTAGCGGATCCCGAGATCGACGCCGTAGAGGACCCGCAGCGCCATCGCCACGTCCTCGAGCGCCGCGTTCCCGGCCCGCTCCCCGAGCGACGAGACCGTCACGTGCGCCACGTTCACCCCCATCGCCAGCGCCGTGATCGTGTTGGCCGCCGCCAGGCCGAAATCGTCGTGGAAGTGGGCCTCCAGGGGCTTCGCGATCCGCGCCTGCACCTGTTGCGTGAAGCGGGCGATGGCGTGGGGAGAGCAGCCGCCGAAGGTATCCACCAGGCCGAGGGCGTCCATGTGGCCTTCCCGCGCCACCTTCTCGATCAGGTCCAGGAACCAGCCGGGCTCCGCCCGCGTGCCGTCGATCGGGAAGAACACCGTGTAGAGGCCCTGGGCCTTCGCGTATCGCGTCGCCTCGATGCTCAGGTCGATGGCCTTCGACAGCGGCCAGTCGTACGCGTACTGGATGATGTGCTGCGACGATGGGATCTCGATGACGATCCCATCCACCCCGCAGTCCACGGCCTGCTTGACGTCGCTGACCATGCACCGGCAAAAGGCAAAGATCTTCGGGCCGAGCCGGCGCCGCACAATCGTGGTGATCGCGTCCGCATCGTCGCGGCTGACCGACGGCATCCCCGCCTCGATCCGGTGCACCCCGACCTCGGCGAGCGCTTCGGCGATCCGGATCTTGTCGTCTTTGCTGAAGACCACCCCGGCCTGCTGCTCCCCGTCCCGCAGCGTGATGTCGTGCAGCTCGATCCGGGGCGAGAACCGCAGGCCGGACCTGACCTCCGGGTCGTAATTGTACGGGCTGACGAACCAACGGTTGCCGTTCTTCCAAGGCTCCATCCCCACTCCTCCCCTCGACAGCCATTCATTCCGGGACACGCGGCGCGCTTCCTGCGGCGTTAGAAGCCGAACGGGAGCGCGAAGGTCGGCGGGGCGGCGTGCCGGTCCCGCCGGGGCGGCGCCGGGCGCTTCCGGAACCAGCGCACCATGGAGACGAGCTGGTCGGCGGCGTGGTCGAACACACGGCGGCCCTTCTCCTTCGTGGCCTGTTCCGGCTGCCCGATCACACCCGTCGGCGTGTAGGTGGACGTCCACTCGATGAGCGTGGCGATCGAGCCCGCGGTCAGGTCGCTGAAGTGCCAGCGATCCTCGTCCGGAAGCCTGTGGTACTCGGCCAGGTTGTCCTTGATTTTGTCGGTCTGCACGTGGGCGGGGTCGACGTGGAGGTACATGGAGGTCTCGAGCTCGCAGGCGTGGGCGCACCCGCCGGGGATCACGGACGTGCGCAGCTCGCGGTTCCAGAACTCTCCAACCAGCTGCCACCAGGAGAGCGTCACGCACAGCGCGTCGGTCTGCATGATCGTCTGCCGCCCGGCCTGCTCGACCAGGTGGGCGTTCGACCCGTGGCCGTTCAGGATGACGATCCGCTTGAAGCCGTGGTAGGCGACCGACCGCGTGATGTCCACGAGGTACTTGATGAAGGTGCTCGGCTCGATATTGATGGTCCCGGGGAAATCCTGGACGTGATGGGTGTACCCGTACGGCACCGGCGGCAGCACCAGCAGGTCCTCCGGGGATCGGCGGCCGGCCTCGAAGGCGACCGCGGAGGCCAGCTTGAAATCGGTGTCCAGCGGCAGATGCGGGCCGTGCTGCTCGGTGGCCCCGACCGGCAGCACCACCACCTTCTTCATGGCGGCGGCCGCGTTGATCTCCGGCCAGGTCAAGAGGTCGTACCGGTACTGCTTGGCGACGCTCTCCGTGGATGGCTCAGGCATCCTGCTTCCCTCCCTGTTGAGTGCGGCGTGCCTTCGCATGGCGGCGCCGCCGCCCGGGTCCCCCGGCCCCAGGGACCCTCAGCGCCGTCCAGGTGAGGCCGGCATCTCGTGGAGCTCCTGAAGGGCGGCAACGGTCCCTTCCACCACGCGGCCGGCCGCTTCAGGCGCAAACGGCGACGTCTCGACCTCGTATCCGCCCCGCGGGTACTCCTCCGGGACCGGAATGTATCCCAGCCAGCCGCCCGTGTACCCGCCGAACCAGGTGTGCCGGAAGGGCGAGCGCGCCTTGACGGCCAGCCCGATCTCCGCGAACGGCTCGCACGGGATGCCGGCCAGCACCGCGTGGCCGATCTGCAGCAGGTGCAGTTCGACCGGGAGTTCGGACCGGCCGCCGAAGCTCCGGGCCCGCTCGCGGGTCATGGCCGCGCGCTTCGCGGCGAAGGTCGCGGCCTCGACCTCGGCCGCCGGAGCGCGCCGGTCCACCAGGTCCTGGCGGCGCCGCCGGGCGGCCTCCGCCTGGGCGTCGGCCTCGGCCAGGGCCGGCTGCGGGCGGAGCGGCAGCCGGAGCGGCCGGGTCAGGACCCGCACCACCGGCTCGGCCTCGTCGATCGGCACGCCGGTCCACTTCCCCAGCGGCGCGCCGGATTCCCAGACCCGTTCGTGCCGGTACGCGCGCGGCGGGAGCTGCAGGCCGAAGTACACGCGCGCGGCCTCGCACCCGATCAGCGCGCCCAGCCGGCGGATCACCCGGGGGTCGTCCGTGTAGCCGTCGGGTCCGGGCCCGACGTTGCCCGTCGCCCCCTGAGCGAACAGGCAGATCGCCCCGGTGAGTCCCTCCACGGTGCGCTTGAGATGGCCGGGCCAGTCCGCGCTGACGCGGCGGTTCGTCGGGCCCATCGTGGTCGGATGCATCGTATATCCGATGATCGCCGCCAGCGGGCTCCCGTCCCGGGCGTCGATGCGCACGACGAGGAGATGAGGATCGATCACCCCGCCGGGGTTGGTGCCCGTCACGACCCGGCCGCCCGGCGCCGCCTCACGGCGGTTCACGGCCACGCGGCTCTCGCCGGATCCGGCCCCGGCCCGCGCGGGCCGGAGATCCCCGAGGGCCATCCGGGCCGCGCCGGCCGCCAGATCCGGGAGCTGCCCGTAGTAGCGCTTGAGCGCATCCGTGCCCTCCTCCATCCACGCCCAGGTGCTGGGGGGCGGTCCGGCGTGATTGTGGGTCTCCTGGACCCGGACCTGCTCGGGGGCAATCCGGAGGGCGCGCGCCACCGCCGAGCGGACCGCCTGCGCGTCCTCGGGCGACACGGCGACGAGATCGAGATCCACGATCACGGCCATCTCGCCGCCGCCGGCCACCACGAGCGCCGTGGCCCAGAGATCGGTTTCGATGCCGTCCGCATAGAGATGCGTCTGCGCCCCCCAGCCGGCGTGCGGGACGGTGAGCGGAGGCGTGATGGTGGCCCGTCCGACGCCGGCGCGAAACCCCGGGACGTTCTGGCTCACGCCGTAGGCCCGCCCACGGCGGCGCTCAGGCGCCCGCCCCCAGCAGCGTGTGCTGGGCGACGGCGATGCTCTCGCCGAGGATCCCGCACATCTCATCGATGTCCGATGCGGTCACGACCAGCGGCGGCGCGAGCGCCGCGAACTCGTTGCCGCAGCGCAGGATCAGGCCGCGCTCCCGCGCGGCGCGCTCCACGACCTTGCCCGGGCGGGCGGTCCCGGGAAACCGTTCCCCGGTCCGCCGGTTCCTGACGAACTCCACGCCCTGGAGCAGCCCGGCGCCCCGCACATCGCCGACCAGCGGGAACCGTTCCGCCAGGTCGTTCAGACGGCTCCGGAGCCGCTCGCCCTGCCGCCGCGCGTTGGCGACGATGCCGCGCTCGATCAGCTGCGTGATCGCCGCGATACCCGCCGCGCAGGCGACGGGGTTGCCGGCGTAGGTGTGCCCGTGGTGGAACTCCCGGTGCTCGTCCGCGTCGCCGTAGAAGGCGTCGGCGATCCGATCGCGGATGAGGATGGCCGCGAGCGGGGCGTAGCCGCCGCTCATCCCCTTGCCGCAGCACGTGATGTCGGGCGGCGCGGCGAAATACTCGGACGCAAACATCGTCCCCAGCCGGCCGAACCCGGTGATGATCTCGTCGTAGATGAGCACGACGTTGTGGCGGGTGCAGACCTCCCGAAGGCGCGGCAGGTAGTCGGGGGGCGGGACGATGAAGCCCGCCGAGGAAATCGAGATCGGCTCCACGATCACCGCGGCGACCGTGTCGGGGTCCTCGGCCTCGATCGTCCGCTCCACCAGGGTCACGCAGGTGCGCCCGCATCCCGGATAGGTCTGGTCGAACGGGCAGCGGAAGCAATAGGGCGGGTGCACGTGGATGAATCCGACCCCCAATGGCTCGTAGACCGATTTGCGGTCCCGGCCGCCGCCGGCCGACAGCGCCCCCATCGTGCCGCCGTGGTACGAGCCGTAGCGGCTGATGATCTTGTACTTCCGCGGATGCCCGGTCTGCTGATGGTACTGGCGGGCCAGCTTCATGGCGGACTCCGTGGCTTCCGAGCCGCCGCTGAGCAGCTTGACCGCCCCCACCCCCTCGGGCGCGAGACGCAGGAGCAGCTCGGTCAGCTGCAGCGCCGGCACCGTGGTGCCGTGCAGCGGCGGGGCGAACGCGAGCTGCCTGGCCTGGGCGGCCATCGCCTCGATCACCGGCATGTTGCCGTGGCCGAGGCTGCACACGAACACGCCGGACAGGCCGTCGATGTACCGGCGGCCGGCGGTGTCGGTGAGCCGGATCCCCTCGCCGCCGACAAAGACCAGCGGATCCTTCGCGAATTCCCGCATCTGCATGAAGTCGAGAAAGAGGCGGGGGATCGTCTGCATCGCATCCATACCTCATCTCCTCCTTACAGATCCACCCGGTAGCGCTGGAGGATCTCGTCGTTCACCTCCAGGCCGAGGCCCGGCGTCTGCGGGATCCGGGCGACCCCGTTCGCCACCTGCACGTCGGTGCGGATGAGGTCGCGGCGGAGCGGCGACGGGGCGACCGTGTACTCGACGAACGGGATGTCGGCCAGGGTCGCGGCAAAATGCAGCGACGCCGCCACCAGGATGCCCGACTTCCAGGCGTGCGGCACGCAGAGCGCGTGATTGGCGACGGCGAGATCGGCAATCCGCCGGCACTGCGTGAATCCCCCGGCGCGGGCCAGGTCCGGCTGGATCACGTCCACGTGGCCGATTTCCAGCAGCGCGCGGAAGGCGCCGGCGAGCGTCTCCTGCTCCCCCGTCGCGATCCGCATCCCGCGCGCCGCCGCCGTCAGGCGCGCCCACCCGGGCAGGTCGTCGCTGGCCAGCGCCTCTTCCAGCCAGAACGGCCGGTACTCCCAAAACGCGTCGACCCGGCGGATCGCCTCCCGGGCCGTCCACGGCGCTCCGGCGTCCACGAGGAGCGCGGCGTCGCCGATCGCCTCCCGGGCCGTCCGCACCAGGGCGACGTCCGTCGCCAGATCCGGCCCCATCGGCCCCCAGCCGAATTTGACCGCCCGGTAGCCCTCGGCGACGTGGCGCTGGGCGCGCTCGCGCATCAGGCCGAGGTCCTTCTCGAAGAGCATGCTGGCATACAGGGAGATGGTGTCGCGCCGCGCCCCGCCGAGCAGCGTGTGCACCGGGAGGCCGAGCGCCTTGCCCTTGATGTCCCACAGGGCGATGTCGACCGCGCTGATCGCCTCGATCGTCACGCCGCCCCGGCCCATCCACAGCGTGCCCTGGTACATCTTGTCCCAGAGCCGCTCGGTGTGCAGGGGGTTCTCCCCGATGAGCATGCCGGCCAGCCCCTGCGACCGCGCCCACGACACCGGCGCGTCGACGAGCGCTTTGACGACCTCGGGAGAGGCGTCGGCCTCCCCGAGGCCGGTGATCCCGGCGTCGGTGTGCACGCGGACGATCACGTCGTCCTGGATGCCGTCCGCCCTCGTCCCATCCAGGTCGGGAAGGCGCAGAGGAATCGCTTCCACGCGAGTAATCTTCATGCCGGCTCCTTGGACGTGGGGGCGGGGGTGCGGCCGCCCCGGGTTGGGGAAGCCGCCCCCCTCTGCATGCCGTCTACTTGGTCACGGGCCAGTACCACATGTTCCGGAGACCCAGGCCGCCCTCTTCCAGGATCTTCGGGATCCCATCCCGCTTTCCGCGCAGCTCATCGATGGCGCGGGAGATGGCGTGGTTGAGGTCGATGTCGGCCTTCCGGATCCCGTACCGGGCGTACCCGTACTCTTCGAGCGCAGGAGCGTAGCCCGTGGCGAATTCCATCGGCACGCCGGGGTGGTTCTTGATGAACAGGCCGACCTTGATGTCGTCCTCCATCGTGACGTCGATGCGCCGGGCGATCAGGTCGGCGAACTCGGACTCGTTGGTGGTGTAGAGCTTGAGCTCCTTGATGTCCTTGCGGTTCTCGAGGAAGGTGTGGTTGAAGCTCCCACGGACCACACCCACGACCTTGCCCGCCAGGTCGCCCGCGGTATGGATGTTCTTCGGGTTCCCCTTGTACACGGCGAGCGCGGACCCGTACCAGTACGCCGGACTGGTGAAGTCGATGACCGCCAGCCGCTTCGGGTTCTCATGGATGTTGTCGGCGGCCACGTCCCAGCGCTTCGCGACGAGCCCGGGGATCATCGCGTCGAACTGCACGATCTGCCAGGACACCTTTTCGATGCCGAGCAGCTTGGTGATCGCCCGGAAGATCCGGACGTCGAGCCCGTCGAACTCCTTGGTCTTCGAGTCCTGGTACGTGAAGGGGTAGTCGTCCGCGATCCCGATCACGATCCCCTCGCGGAGCACCCGCTTGAACGAGCCGTCCCCGCCGGTGAAGGAACTGATGCCCCCGATGCCCCCGACGCCGGCCAGGACCGGCAGCGATGTCGCGACGAGAAAGAATCCGGCCAGCAGCGCACACAGCCATCCGCGCGTCCTGCCCTGCATGCTCATCCCTCCTTCATGGTTTGGCGATCTGGGTTCTCCCACACCGTACGGGCACCGCACCCCCCTTCCGCCTCACCGGGATGGACCCGCCGAGAGCCCCCCCGAGGTGTCGCCCATCTCCGTGTTTCGCTCGAGGATCGACTGGAGGAACTGCCGCGTGCGCACGTTGCTCGGGGTGGAGAAGATCTGCCGCGGCGCGCCCTCTTCCACGATCGTCCCGTCGGCCATGAAGATGACCCGGTCGCAGACGTCCTGCGCGAACCCCATCTCGTGGGTCACGACGAGCATCGTCATGCCCTCGGCCGCCAGCTGGCGCATCACCCTCAGCACCTCGCCGATCAACTCCGGGTCGAGGGCCGAGGTGACCTCGTCGAACAGCATCGCCTTCGGCTGCATCGCCAGCGCCCGCGCGATCGCGACCCGCTGCTGCTGGCCGCCGCTCAACTCGTGCGGGTAGGCGTCCGTCTTCTCGGCCAGGCCCACTTTCGTCATCAGCGCCAGCGCCCGCCGCCGGACCTCGTCCTTCGGCTCGCGCCGGACATGGATGGGCGCCACCATCACGTTCTCCAGGGCCGTGAAGTGCGGGAACAGGTTGAAGGATTGGAACACCATGCCGACCTGCGACCGCAGCGCCTCGATCCGGTGGTCGGGGTCGACGACGTGCCGTCCCTCACGCGAGAACCGGTAGACCGGTGTGCCTTCGATGTAGATCGTCCCGCTGTCGATCCCCTCGAGATGGTTGATGCAGCGCAGCAGCGTCGACTTGCCCGCCCCGGACGGCCCGATGATGCAGACCACCTCCCCTTTCTGCACCTCCAGGGAGACGTCCCGGAGCACGCGCAGGCGGCCGAACGATTTGTTCACCCGCTCCAGCCGGATCATCAGGCCGCGCCCTCCGGCGCCCCGCGCGGCGGCCCGGCCGGGGCCACCCGCCGCGGCCGGTATCCGATCTTCATCCGGCGCTCCAGGTACTGGACCCCGAGCGACCCCGGGTACGACAGGACGAGGTAGATGGCGCCGATGATCGTGAAGATCGTGAAATACTGGAAGTTCGTGGCGGAGATGATCTGCCCGGTGAACAGCAGCTCCTTCACGGTAATGATCGACGCGAGCGCCGTGTCCTTGAACAGGGAGATGAAGTAGTTCCCGAGCGGCGGCACGATGATGCGGATCGCCTGCGGCAGGATGATCAACCGCATCATCAGCGTCCGCGACATGCCGAGGGCCTGCGCCGCCTCGAGCTGGCCCTTCGCCACGGCCTGGATCCCCGCGCGATAGACCTCCGACAGATAGGCGGCGTAGTTCACGGTGAGCCCGATCACGCCGGCTGTGAACGCCGGGAACCGGACCCCGAACGCGGGGAGGACAAAGTAGATGTAGAAGAGCTGCAGCAGGCAGGGGGTGCCGCGAATCACCTCCACGTAGAAGGTCGCCGCGACCCGGACCGGGCGGAGGCGGGTCATGCGCGCGAGCGCCACCACGAGCCCCAGGACGAGGCTGATCGCCATCACGCTCAGGGTCAGCTCGACGCTGACCAGCGCCCCCCGAAGCAGATCGGGCAGGTACTCCAATGAGCTGCGGAAGTTGAACAGCGCGAAGATCCCGCTCATGCCGCCCTCCTACTCGGCCGCCGGCGTCAGCACGGCTTTGATCAGATCGCCGGGATCGGTCACCAGCTGCCGGAACACCGCCGGGCCGGCTTCGAGCGGATACGGGCGGGCCCAGTCCACCGGGACGAGCCCGGCGCCCAGCAACTCGACGGCCCGGACAAAATCGTCGTACGTGTAGGCGTAGGAGCCGCGGATCGTGATCTCGCGGTTCACAATGTCGACCGCGGGGAGGGGCGTGATCTCCTCTCCCAGCCCGAGCAGGGCCACCCGCCCTCCGCTGCGCACGCTGGCTACGGCCGCCTGCCGCGTGGCCGAACTGCCCACCGCCTCGATCGCCAGGTCCACCCCTTCGCCGCCGGTGAGCTCCCGGATCCGCGCGGCCACGTCGTCGGTCTGCGCGTTGATGGCCGCCGTCGCCCCCAGGCGGCGGGCGAGCGCCAGCCGGGCGGGCACAATGTCGACCGACACGAGGACCGCCGGCGCGAGCAGCCGGGCCAGGTGGAGCGCCAGCACCCCCTGGCTCCCCGCCCCGAAGATGGCAACCCGCCGCACCAGCCCGGCGGCGTTCCGGTCGAGGAGGTGGACGGCGTTCGCCAGCGGCTCCGCGAAGCTGGCCGTGAATACCGGCATCCCGGGCGGCACCGGCACCACCGACGCCCGGGGCGCCGCCACGAAGTCCGCGTATCCCCCGGGACGGTCGATCCCGATCACCTGTCGCGCCCCGCACAGGGATGTGTCCCCCCGGCGGCACGCCGCGCACCGCCCGCAGGTGATGAACGGGTAGACGGTCACCGCGGTCCCGGGCCCGATGTCGCGGACCCCCTCCCCCACGGACTCCACGGTCCCGGCGATCTCGTGCCCCATCACGAGCGGCGGGACCCGCTTCCGGCTCTTCCCCAGATACCCGTGGAGATCCGACCCGCAGATGCCCGACGCTCCCACCCGGACGACCACCTCGCCGCGGCGCGGCGCAGGGATCGCGGCTTCCTGCAGCTCCATCCGCTGCGGGCCGAGATAGACGAGGGTTCGCATATGCGCGTCTCGTCCGTACCCCGCGGGGGGGACGTTTTCCTTCCCCGGATTGCGCACGCGCAAGGGGTCAGGTTTTCCCCGCAGGGGAAGGCGACGTCTACCCGGCGTGCCTACAGGGCATTCTGTTTCTGCGACGGGTTCGACCGTGTCACGGGCCGTGGGGTGCAGCCGCATGGCTGTCAAATCGGTGGAGATCCTCCTGGTCGAAGACAACCAGGCGCACGCGGAGATCACCGTCCGCGCGCTCAGGCGGGCCAATATTTCCAGGATCGAGATCGCCAAAGACGGGGCCGAAGCCGTTGAGTTCCTCTTTTCCGATGACCACGCGACCCCGAAGGTCATCCTGCTGGATCTCGATCTCCCCAAGGTCGACGGCATCGAAGTCCTGCGCCGAATCAAGGCGGACCCAAACACGCGGCAGATCCCGGTGATCGTCCTGTCCGCCTCGCGCGACAATCAAAAACTCCAGGAGTGCTTCACCCTGGGGGTCAGCGGCTACATCGTCAAACCCGTCGATCTCCAGCAGTTCGTCGACGCGGTCCGCCTGCTGGACCTCCACTGGATCCTGAAGGGCCACGCGCCGAGCTGAACGGGCTTCGATCGGCTGCTACCGGTCCCCGAGCAGCCCGAGCGCCCGCGCCACCCGCTCGGGCGTGACCGGCAGTTCCGTGATGCGCACGCCGACCGCGTCTTCGACGGCATTGGCGACCGCGGCGGCCGGTGGGGCGATCGGCGGCTCGCCGATCCCCCGAGCGCCGAACGGCCCCTTCCCTTCACCCGATTCGATGAGGATCGGTTCGACATCCGGCACGTCGAGCGACGTCGGGATGAGGTAGGTGGCAAACAGCGTCGACAGATTGACGCCGTGATCGACCACCACCTCTTCCATCAGGCCGTACCCCAACCCCATCACCGCGCCGCCCTGGATCTGTCCTTCCACGCTCTGCGGGTTGATGGCCCGCCCCACGTCATGGCAGGCCACGTGCCGCAGCACCGTGACGGCGCCGGTCTCCGTATCCACCTCGACTTCCACGGCGTGCGCTCCGAAGGTGAAATCGGGAAAAACCCGGCCTCCACCCCGCTCGAGGTCGACCGGATCGCCGGCCGGGGCGTGGTAGACGTCCAGGTGGCTTCGCGACACCCCCAGACGGGCGCACTCTCGCAGAATCTTGGGCAGACCCACGCGGCGGCCGTCGTGGGCGACGGCGTCACCCGCGTCCAGCGCCACGGTGTCCGCTTGAGTCTCGAGCAGCTGGGCGGCGACGTCGACGATCTGCCGGCGCAGACCCTCGCAGGCGCGGAGCACGGCGTTGCCGGACATGTAGAGCTGACGGGTCGCCGTCGTCGTTCCGGCGAGGGGCGTCAGCGCGCTGTCGGCGATGTGGATGGCGATCCGGCCGGGATCCAACCCCAGCACCTCCGCGGCGATCTGGCAGAGGGACGCGGCCTGGCCCCCGCCCACGTCGGGCGTCCCGGTGCGCACGACCAGGCTCCCGTCCATCTCGAACCCCACCCAGGCGCTCGCCCAGTCGTGGAGCCAGACGATGCGGCCGTACGGCTGGATGTTGCAGGCGAGCCCGCGCCCGATGCGATGCGCGGGCGTGCTGGGCGCGCGGCGCGGGCCGAGCGCCTCCCAGGCCCGGCGGGCGGCCTCGACGACGGCCACGTGGGTGTCCAGCGGCTGACCGATGGGAAGCGCGTCGCCCTTCGCCAGCGCGTTGCGCTCGCGCAGCTCCACCGGATCGATGCCCAGGCGGCGGGCCAGCCGGTCCATCTGGGATTCGTATCCCAGGACCATCTGCATCGCGCCGAACCCGCGCATGGCGCTCGTCGGCGGGTTGTTCGTGTAGGCGACCCGCGCGTCCACCGCGACGTGGGGCACGCGGTAGGGCCCGGCGGCGGTGACCGCGGCGTACATGAGCACGAGGGCGCTGAGATAGGCATACGCCCCGGAATCGGCCAGGAGGTCCACCGCCTGCGCGACGAGCCGGCCGTCCCGCGCCGCCCCCGTGCGGTACCGCAGAATAAACGGATGTCGCTTGGGCCGCGCGAGCAGTGACTCCTGGCGCGACCAGATCATCTTCACCGGGCGCTGCGTCCGCCAGGCCAGGAGGCCGAGGAAGACCTCCACGGTGACGTCTTCCTTACCCCCGAACCCCCCGCCGAGGTACGGGCCGATCACGCGGACCCTGTTCTGAGGAAGGCCGAGGACCTCGGCGACGTCGCGATAGTGCTCGATGACCTGGGTGGAGACCCGGATCGTGAGCACGCCGTCGGTGTCGATCCAGGCGACTCCGGCTTCGGGCTCCAGATAGGCGTGATCGATGAACTGGCAGCGGTACACCGACTCGATGACCACATCGGCCTGGGCGAGCGCGCGGTCGGGGTCGCCGCGCCGGATAGCCCACCGGGCCAGCAGGTTTCCGCCCTCGTGAACTTGATGAGCGCCGGCCGCCAGCGCCGCCTCCGGGTCGAAGACGCCCGGCTGCGGGTCGTACTGGACCTCGATCAGTTCAACGGCGTGCAGGGCGATCTCCCGGGTCTCCGCCGCCACCAGGGCCACAGGCTCACCCTGAAACCGGACGACCTCCTGGGCCAGCACCTGGATCCGGGCGCGCAGGGGCCCGACCTCGCTCGTCTGGCCCGGAACGTCCGTCCACAGCGTGTTGTGGGGGACGTCCTGCGCCAGGAGCACCGCCGCGACCCCCGGCAGGGCCCGGGCTTTTGCGGTGTCGATATGGCGGATTCGGGCGGCTGGATAGGGCGACCGCGCCACGGCGGCGTGCAGCATGCCCGGCATCTGCCAGTCGGCGGCGTACAGGGTGCGGGCCTGGACCTTGTCCCACGCGTCGTGGCGGGGCAGCGGCCGGCCGACGGCTCGAAGGCGCTCCCGGAGCGGGGGTGCGGCCGGTCTAGCCACCCGCGGCCCCCGGCGCCCCGCCGCCCCGCCCCGGGGCGGCGCTCGCGATCGCGTCGATGATCTTGGTGTAGCCCGTGCAGCGGCACAGATTGCCCGCGATGGCGCGGCGGATCTCCTCGCGCGAGGCCGCCGGATGATCTCGGAGGAAGGCGTACGCGGTCACGATCATCCCGGGGATGCAGAAGCCGCACTGAACGCCGCCCTGGGTCACGAACGCCTCCTGCAGGGGGTGGAGCCGGTCGCCGTCACCCAGACCGCGCACGGTGGTGACCCGGCACCCGGCCGCGCGGGGCGCCAGCACGAGACAGCTGCTCACCGGCTCGCCGTCCAGGAGGACCGTGCAGGTCCCGCAGACTCCCTCGCCGCAGCCTTCCTTCACCTCCATCGCCCCGAGGTCGTCTCTGAGAATTTCCAGCAGCGTCCGGTGCGCGGCCGTGCGAACCTCGCACGGACGGCCGTTCAGCGTAAAGGCCACGGTCAGCTCGGTCACGCGGCCCCCCTCCTCGCCGCCACCGCCGCCGCCCTGGCCAGCGCGCGCGCGGTCAGGACGCGGGCCAGATGCCGCCGGTAGGCGGCGGACGCGTGAGCGTCCCCCTCCGGCTCGATCGCGGAGGCGCGCGAGGCGGCTCCGCGCAGCGTCTCGGGATCGGGGCGCCGCCCCGCGAGCGCGGCCTCGGTCTCCGGCAGCCGCTGCGGAATCGACCCCGCGCCGGCGAGGGACACGCGGGCGCGCGCCACGGTCCCATCCGGCGCGAGCTCCACCACGGCCACCGCGGCGACGATGGCAAAATCGCCCGCGCGCCGGCTGAATTCCTCGACCGCGCCGCCGGCGCCTGGGCCGAGGACCGGGAGGCGCACCCCCACGATCAGCTCGCCCGGCCTCAGCGCGGTCACGAGCGCGCCGACGAAGAAGTCGCCTGCCGGGATGGCGCGGTCGCCCGCGGGGCCGCGCACGAGGACCACCCCGTCGAGGGCCCGCACCACCGCCGGCCACTCCGCCGCGGGGTCGGCGTGGGCGAGGCTCCCGCCGATCGTGCCGAGCGTGCGCACCCGGACGTTGCCGATGAGCGCGGCCGCCTCCTGCAAGAGCGGGCAGGCCGCGAGCACGCCGTCCCCCCGCTCGAGCGCGCGGTGGCGGACCAGCGCGCCGACGACCAGCGCGTCCCCCTCGCGGCGGATCGCGCGCAGCTCGTCCAGACGGTTGAGGTCGACCAGCACCGCGGGGCGCGCGAGCCGGAGGGCCAGCAGCGGGACCAGGCTCTGGCCCCCGGCCAGCGGCTTGGCCTCCTCGCCGTGGTCGCGCAGCAGCGCGAGGGCGTCCGCGAGCGTCGCCGGGGCGCGATAGTCAAACGGGACAGTCATGGTCCCCCGCGCCCGGGCGGGCGCGCGTCGCGCTCAGACATCCCATCCACCGTCCACGATCAGTTCATGCCCCGTGATCTGCCGGCTCTCGTCCGAGGCGAGAAAGACGACGGCATGGGCGACGTCGTCGTCCCTGGTGAAGCGCCGGAGCGCCATCTCCCGGATGTACTCGTCGTGCACCTCGGCGGGGGTCCAGCCCCGCACCCGGGCCTTCTCGTTGATGATCGTCGTCATCCGCCCGCCTTCCACCACGCCCGGACAGATCGCGTTCACGCGGACCCCGTGGGGGCCGACCTCGAGCGCGAGCGTCCGCGTGAGCCCCCGCACGGCCCACTTCGACGACGAGTAGGCCGCGCGGTTGCGGTATCCCCTCAGGCCCGAGGTCCCGGCGATGTTGATGATCTTGCCGTCCCGCTGCTCGATCATCGTGGGCACGACCGCCCGGCAGCAGAGGAAGACGCCCTTGAGGTTGACGTCGAGCACCCGATCCCATTCCTCCGGGGCGATCTGGTGCAGGGGGGTCTCGATCGGACCGATGACCCCGGCGGCGTTGACGAGGATGTCGATGCGCCCGAACTGCTCCCGCGCCTGCCGGGCCAGGGCGGCGACCGCGCGCTCGTCCGTCACATCCGTCGGCACCGTCAGATGGCGGCGGGAGCCCTCGGGCCGATGACCTTTGCTCCGCGCTTCGATCGGATTTCGATGGGCATTGAGGGTGTCGGCGAGCGCGGCCAGCGGTCCCGGCTCGCGGGCGGCCAGCACCAGATGCGCGCCCTCGGCCGCCAGCGCCGCGGAGATCGTCCCTCCCATGCCCTTGGCCGCCCCGGTCACGATCGCCACCCGATCCTCGAGCCTCACGCCGGCCCCCTCCCCCCACGCGCCGTGATATGACCGTTCGCCAGATCGAGGTCGCGCAGATCGGACGGCCGGTCCCCGGGCGGCCCGTAGCCGCCGCCCCCGCAACTCTCCACCACCACGAGATCGCCTCGAACCAGATCGCGGTTCTCCTTCCCGCGAATGCGAAGACGCTCGCCTCCGCGCTCCAGCGTCACCCGGAACGGAGCCCCCGCCTCGCCGCCGAAGGCGCCCCAGGGGGGCACCCGCATCCGCTCGATCATGGTGGTCAGCTCGCCCCGCTCGCCGAGCAGCCGGTAGGCCCGGCGGAGGCCCACCCCTCCGCGGTGGCGGCCCATGCCGGCGCTGTCGGGGCGCAGCTCACAGCACTCCACCCGCAGCGGGTACTCGCTCTCGATCACCTCGACCGGCGTGTTCATCACGTTGCTCATGTGCACGCGGATCGCGTTCGTGCCGTCGCGCCCGGCGCTCCCGCCCTCGCCGCCCCCGTGCACCTCGTACAGGATGAACGGGCGGCCGTCGTCCTGCAGGCCGCTCAGCATCACGAGCCCGGACGTTCCGGCCCCGCCGGCCACGATGCGATCGGGCAGCGCCGGGGCCAGCGCCCGGAGGATGGCGTCGACCACGCGCTGGGAGGTTTCGTGGTTCCCTCCGACGCGCGGCGCGTCGGGGCCCGGGTCGAGCACCGACCCCTGGGGGACGCGGACGGCGAACGCGCGGTAGCAGCCGTCGTTGGCGGGGATCTCCGGACCGAGGAGCGCCCGCGCCGCGTAGAAGGCCGCGGAGGCGGTGACGAACCGCGTGGCGTTGAGCGGGCCCCGGGCCTCCGGCGCGGTCCCGGCAAAGTCGAAGGTCAGCGTGTCCCCGGCGGCCCGAACCGCCACGGCGATCCGCAGCGGGGCCTCGCCGACGCCGTCGTCGTCCAGCCAGTCCTCGCCGCGCCACTCGCCCGCCGGCACCTTCGCGATCTCCGCCCGCATCAGCCGGTCGGACTCATCGAGGAACCGGTCAAAGCAGCGCAGCACCACCTCGGCGCCGAAGCGGTCGCAGACGTCCCTGAGGCGGGACGCGGCCACCGCGTTCGCCGCGTACTGCGCCAGGATGTCGCCTTCCCGCGCCTCGCGGCCCCGCACGTTGCTGAGCACAAGCTCCATCATCCCCGGGTTGGGGCGGCCGCCGAGGAAGAGCGCAACCGGCGGGATGCACAGGCCCTCCGCGTACCGGTCGCGCGCGGCCGCGACGTAACTCCCGCGCCGCGCGCCGCCGACGTCCGGCCAGTGCGCCAGGTTGATGGCAAACGCCACCAGGCGCCCGCGGTGGAACACCGGCATGACCGCCTTGACGTCCGGCAGGTGGTTCCCCCCCACCTCGGGATGGTTGGTGAAGTAGACGTCGCCTTCGTGAAGCGCATCAACCGGGATGCGGCGGAGGAACTCTTTGACCGTAAACGCCATCACCCCCAGATGGATGGGGATGTCGCGCCCCTGAGCGATCAGCCGCCCCTGGGCGTCGGTGAGCGCGCACGAGAGGTCGCCGGCCTCCTTCAGGACGGGGGAGCGGGCCGACCGCATCAGGATCGCCCGCATCTCCTCGGCGATCGCGTAGACGGCGTGCCGCACCACCTCGAGGGTGACCGGGTCCACCACCGGGTGGCCGGCCCCGGAGCGATCGGTCACGGCGCGGCCTCGATCCACAGGTGGCCCGAAGCGTCGCGCCGCAGGCGCTGTCCCGGATAGGCGATGATCGTGGACCAGGCGTCCTCGACGATCGCGGGGCCCAGAATCTCCCGGTCCTCGGCGAGCTCGTCCCTGGGGGACACGGGGGTCTCCACCCAGCCGTGCCCGTAGTAGTAGGCGCGGCGCCCGCGCTCCCGTCCCGGCCCCGCAGCCGATCGGGCGCGGCCCTTCCCGGGCGCGCGGCCCCGATCGCTCCCCTCGGGGAGCGGCGGGACCGGGGAAGGGACCTGGACCGTCACCCGCACATTGACCCCTTCCACCGGCTCGTCGGTCGTGTACTCGTAGACGCGCCGGTGCGCCTCGGTGAACCGCCCGCGGATGGCCTCGCCGTCCTCACCCGGCTCCACGGGCACCTCGATCTCATAGTTCTGCCCCACATACCGGAGATCCATGGAACGCCGCAGCTCGCAGCCGTTCGCGTCAATCCCCTCGCGCTCGAGCCGGGTGAGAAGTTCGACTTCGATCTCGCGGAATACCCCCTCCCAGACCTCGCGCGCGACCGACGCCCGAGCCCCCCGGGGGTCCTCCGCGGACGGCGCGCGCCCGGCCGGATCGAGGCGGACACGCGCGGTCCGCACGACGTCATATCGAAGGCCGGCGACGAGGCATCCGTAGGCGGAGAACGCGCTCGAATAGCGCGGCACCAGCACCCGCGGCATTCCGAGCGTCTGCGCCAGCCGCCCGGCGTGGATGGGGCCGGCGCCCCCGTAGGCGATCAGGCAGCAGCCGCGCAGATCATAGCCGCGGTGCACCGACACGGCCCGGATCGCGCGGATCATGGCCGCGTTGGCGATCTCCACGATCCCCGCCGCGGCCTCGGGCACCGAGAGACCGAAGGAGCGCGCGACACGATCCACGGCCCCCGCCGCGAGATCAGGATCCAGGCGGAGTCCCCCGAACGCCGCCCCGGGGTTGACGTACCCCAAGACGACGCCGGCGTCGGTGACGGTCGCGTCGGTGCCGCCGCGCCCGTAACAGGCCGGCCCCGGGAAGGCGCCGGCGCTCCGCGGCCCCACCCGCAGCGCTCCGCCTCCGTCGATCCAGACGATCGAGCCGCCGCCCGCCCCGATGCTTTCGACCGCCAGCGACCGCGTCCGCACGGGCTGGCCGCCCAGGCGGCGCTCCGACACCGTCTCGACGCGGCCGGCCCGGATGAGGCAGACGTCCGTCGAGGTCCCGCCCATATCCAGGGTGACCGCGTCGGCCACCCCCGTCCGCGCGCCCACGGCCTGCGCGGCCGCGACCCCGCCGGCCGGACCGGACATCAGCATCGCCAGCGGGACCCGCCGCGCCCCGGCGGGCGTCGCCATGCCGCCGCTCGACTGCATCAATCGGAGCGGCGCCCGCAGCCCCGTCGCCTCCAGGCCCGCGGTCAGGTCGGCCAGGTACCGGTCCACGACCGGCATCAGCAGCCCGTTGGCGCAGGTTGTGTGGGTCCGCTCGTACTCCCGGTATTCCGCGTTGATGTCCGAGGACAGGCAGATGTGCGGCGCCGCCCCGGCCAGCAGCGCCGCGAGCCGGCGCTCGTGGGTGGGGTTGGCGTAGGCGTGCAGCAGGCTGACCGCCACCACCTCGACCCGCTCATCGCGGAGCAGCGCCGCGAGGCGCCGCGCCTCGGACTCGTCGAGCGGGATCAGGACGCGGCCCGCGTGGTCGATGCGCTCGGTCACCTCGAACCGCAGCGCCCGCGGCACGATCGGGGGCTCCCGGCCCGGCAGGTCGAGGCGGTACAGGTGATCGCGCTGCTGCCGGCCGATCTCCAGCACGTCGCGGAACCCCCGCGTCGTGATCAGAGCGGTTCGCGCCCCCCGCCCTTCCAGCATCGCGTTGGTCGCCACGGTCGTGCCGTGGGTCAGGCTCGCGACCTCCTCGCCCGGGCGGAGCAGGACGCGGAGCCCTGCCAGCACCGCCTGGGAGGGATCGCGGTCCGTCAGGACCTTGTGCATCCGCAGCGGCCCGCCGTCCAGCGGCTGCGCCACCAGATCGGTGAAGGTGCCGCCGACATCGATCCCCACCCGGACCTGAGCCCCCACGGCCCGGCACCCTACGAGGCCAGCGCCTGCCGGAGGTACGCCAGGGCGCGGGGAACGGCCGTGCGGCCGGGCTCCGGTCCCTCGTACTCGACCGTCACCCAGCCGTCGTATCCTGCCGCGCGCAACACGGCGGCCACCGTATCGTGGTCCACGCCGGCGTCGCGCCCGTCGGGGCCGACCCGCGAGAACTTGGCGTGCACGTGCCGGGCGAGCGCCGCGGTGCGCTCGATCGAGGCGAGGCCGTCGAGATAGTTGCCGGTATCGAGGAGAAGCCCGAGCGCCGGGCTCCGGACCGCATCCAGGATCGCCAGGACGTCCGCCGACGTCTGCACGAACCCCCCGTGGTTGTGGTTCTCCATCACGAGGCGCACCTTCAGCCGTTCCGCCTCCCCGCAGACCGACCGGAGCGAGGCGATCATGTCCGGCCAGCGCGCGGCCCGGTCGCCCTCCGGCCATCCGGCGAACGTCCGCAGGAACCGCGAGCCGAGGCGCTGGGAGACGGCCATCCAGTCCCGGGTGCGCGCTTCCTCCGCGCGGCGGGCGGCGGCGGCGGCCACGCCGAAGTTGTTCATGAACGCGATGTTCACGATCACCAGCCCGTAGCGCGCCGCGGCATTCCGCACCTCGGTCAGCCGCTCCGGCGTGGGCGCCCCGATGTGCTTGTCCTCCAGCTCCACGCCGGCGAGGCCCAGGTCCTCCGCGCAGAGGCGCAGCCAGTCCGCGAGCCGGAGCCGGCCGCCGCTGAGGTCATCGTTGTACGACTCGGAACTGCACGCCAGCTGCATCTGCCGATCTCTCCGATCCGCCGGTCACGGGCCCCGGACGATCACGTGCTCGGTCGTGTACAGGTGGAGCCGCACCGAGGCGAACTCGTCGGCGTCGGCCCCGGCGCGGGCGCCGATGTCGGTGGCGAACGCCGCCTCCATGGCCTCGATACTCTCCCACCACAGTTCGGCGGTGCCGTCGTAGATCGGCTCGGGACCGATCCCCTCGGGCTGGCGGGGCGTGGCGATGTTGATGCGATAGCCGCGCAGCCCGGGCAGCTGCCGCGCCAGCTTCGTATGTTCCTGCACCCAGCGCCGCGCGAACTCCTCCTTGCTGATCCCCGGCTTTCGCTTCAGAAACGCCACCAGCTTGACCATGCGCTTCCCCCTCCTCGGCTCAGCCCTTCACCGCCCCCAGCGTGAGCCCCCGCACCAGGTACCGCTGGAGCAGCAGGGCGAGCAGGATGTTCGGGATGATCGCCACCACGCCGACCGCGGCGACCTGTCCCCAGAGAATCTCGTGCCCGCCGACCAGGCTCGGCACGATGATGGTGAGGGTGCGGACGTCGCTGCGCGTGAACAGCAGCGCGAACATGAACTCATTCCAGGCGAAGATGAAGGAGAACAGCGCGGTGGCCGCGAGCCCCGGCGCGACCAGCGGGAGCGCCACGCGCCGGAACGCCCCGAAGATCGTCGTCCCGTCGATCACGGCGGCCTCTTCCAGTTCCGCCGGCAGGTCCTCGAAGAACCCCTTCAGCAGCCAGATGACGAACGGGAGATTGAAGATGGTGTTGGCGACGATGAGCGCCCAGTGGGTGTCCAGCAGGTGAAGCGCCTTGAACACCAGGAACAGCGGGAGGGCCGAGGCCACCGGCGGGAACATGCGCGTGGAGAGGACCCAGAACGAGAGGTTCTCGCCGCCGGTGCGGAAGCGCGCGAACGAGTACGCCGCGGGCGCCCCGGCCAGCACGGAGATCAGCATCGAGCCGGCCGAGACGATCAGGCTGTCGCGCACGCCCTGCAGCCCCCCACGCCCGTCGGGCGGCATCCGCATCGCGTTCAGATAGTTGGTCAGGGCAAAGGATTTGGGGATGAACACCGGCGGGTACGCGAAGAACTCCGGGTTGCTCTTGAACGACGTCAGGACCATCCACAGGACCGGGAACAGGAAGAAGACGAGGGCCGCCAGCAGGACCAGGCCGGTCGCGAGCCGCCGGGCCGGCGAGCGGCGCCTCATGCGATCGCGCCCCCGCGCACGCGCTTCTGGTAGCGGAGAAAGACCTGCGCGACGATCGTGATCACCACGAGCTGGACGAAGGCCATCGCCGCCGTGTAGCCGAGGCTGAAGAACTTGAACCCCTGGAGATAGGTGTAGTAGGCGATGGTCTCGGTGACGTTTCCCGGGCCCCCGCCGGTGAGCTGGTAGACGATGTCGAACAACTTGAACGTGTCCATGAACCGCACCAGCACCCCGATGACGATCACCGGCAGCAGCAGGGGGAGCGTCACCCGCCGGAGCGCCTGCGGGCCCGTCGCCCCGTCCACCTCGGCGGCCTCGAGCAGCTCGCCCGGCAGCGACTGCAGGCCGGCGAGCACGACCAGCGTCATGAACGGCGTCCACTGCCACACGTCGGCGGCCATCACCGCCCACAGCGCGACGCCGGGATCCGCCAGCCAGGCGTACCCATGCACGCGGCCGAACGTGAGCGCATCCAGCAGGTAGTTGAGCGGCCCGTACTGGTCGTTCAGGATCATCCGGAACTGAAAGCCGGCGATGACCGGCGCGATCATCACCGGGATCAGGAGCAGCGACAGCACCAGGGTCCGGCCCCGCCGGAGCCGGTTGAGCTCGAGGGCCAGCCCGATGCCGATCGCGGTCTGCAGCCCGACCCCGACCGCCACCAGCACGCCGGTGTTCGCCATCGCGTTCCAGAAGCGGGGATCCTGGGCCAGCACCCGCACGAAGTTCTGGAGGCCGATGAACCGCGGGGGAAAGCCCGTGGTGAGCTCCCAGGACAGCACGGTCAGCCGCAGCGTGAACAGCAGCGGGAAGAGCGTGATCGCCGCCAGCACGACCGCGGCGGGCAGGACCATCAGGACGGGCGTCCGCCGCGACCGGCGGACCGTCTCGATCCGGGGCCGCGCGCGCGCCACCTCCCGGCCGAGCCTCACCACCATCGGCAGCCCGGGGTGGACAGCGAGGAGGGGCGGGACCCCGCCCCTCCTCCTCGCAGGACGCCTTCGCTTATTTGACCAAGCCCGCGATCTTGTAGCTGTTCAGGGCCTGGCGCCACAGCTGGATCTGCTTCTGACGGCCGAGCCGGTCGGTGATCGCGTTCCATTCCTTCGCCACCGCGTCCAGCGCCTGCCTGGGCGTCTCCTGGCCGGCCAGCGCCTTGTTGACGTGCAGGTCCAGCGCATCCTCGTACTGCGCCGCCCCGGGGATGAAGATCTCGGGGTAGCCGTCGGCCAGCGCTTCCTTGACGCGGTCCAGATAGGACGCCGCCTCCGCGACGGTCTTGAAGTCCGTGTACGCCTCCGGATGCGTGAAGTGCACGCCGCGGTTGACGTCCAGCCCGGTGAACGCGGTGGAGACGTCCTCGAGGCTCATGTCATAGGCGATGTGCTTGGCGACCCAGTACGCCGCCAGCTTGTTCTTGGAGGAGGCGGCCACCGCCACCACCCGGCCCACCGGCATCATCGCGCGGTGCACAACCCTCCCGCCGATGGCCAGCCCCGGGACCCGGCCGTAATCCAGTTTGCCGACCACTTTGGACTGCGACGGGTCCGCGCCCTTCTTCGGGACGTCGGTCCACTGCACCACCATGGCGACGTTGCCGTTCAGCAGCGCATCCCGCAGCTCGTCGTAGCCGTAGCCGCGCACATCCGGCGGGGCGTTCTTCAGGCTGTCGACGAAGTTCTGCAGCGCCGCCACGGCGGTCGGGGTGTTGATCTGGGGGTTCATGGTGTCGTCGAAGTACAGTTCGCCGCTCGCCGCCCAGCGGTCCACAAACCACGCGAACGAGAACCCGCGCTTGGCGAACTCGGCGGAGCCGTAGAAATCGCGGTCCAGGGTCCGGCCGGCCAACTGCTGGCCTTTCTTGCGGGTGAAAAACGCCCCGACCCGCAGCCAGTCGCTCCACGTCTCCGGCGGACGCAGGTCCTTGCCGTACTTCGACTTGAACGCCGCCTTCTCGGCCGGGTTGGTGAACAGGTCCTTGCGGTAGATCATCATGTGCGCGTCGCCGTCGATGGTCAGCGCGTACGTTTTCCCCGCCCACTTGTTGTACAGCTCGCGGAACGGCGGCAGCACGTCCTCCTGGTGCGGGTCCCATACGCCGTCCGGCTGCTTCTTCATGTACTCGTCGAGCGGCTCCAGGTAGCCGTTGCTGGCGAAGTCGCCGATGTAGGCCGGATAAAAGGTGACGACGTCGAACGCGCCGGAGCCGGCGACGAACTCGGTCTTCTCCTTCTCGTAGACGCCTTCGAACGGGACCTCGATGATCTTGATCGCGATGCCGGCCTTGGGGAAGTGGTCCTTCCAGAACTCATACGGGGCGAGGTTGTGGCCGGCGTCGCCGACGACGTGGACCGTCACGTTGTTGAACTTCGGGGGATACTCCCACGTGATGGCATGCTGTGCCTTCGGCGCCTGCATCGCGGCCGCGGCCGGCCCGGTCGGGGCCGGTCCTGTGCCGGCGGTGAGGGCGAGGACCAGCGCGGCGACCACCGCGCCGAGCGCTCGAGCGTTCCACCTCATGCTCATGCTGCGCCTCCTCCGGATTTTGCCGTTGACGACGTGAATGCGTGCAACCCGTTCGACGGGCCGGCGCGCGTTCCCTTGGAAGGAAAGATGCGCCGGCGCAGGCAATAGACAAGACCTGGCGCGACGTCGGCCGGGTGGCGGCCCGCGCCGGGAGACGCCCGTTGCCCACTCGCCGTTCCCACCGCGCTCACGCTCGACCACGTGAAAACGATCCCGGTGGCCCTCAGCGACTTCTACACGTACGAACGGGAACTGGAATGGTCGAACGCCGCGGCGGCGCTCGTGGTCTCGCTGCTTCCGGTCGCGGCGGTCGCGCTCCTCGCCCACCGGGTGCTCGAGAACGTCAACCTGGGGCTGGCCGAGCAGCCGCCCTGAGCCTCCCTAGGCACTACACCTAGCGGCGCCGGGCCACCAGCACCCCATCGCGCAGCGGAACGATCGTGCTGGCGAACTCCGGGTCGGCAAAGACCGCGCGCGTGAACGCGCGGATGCCCTCGGTCTCCCCGTCCTTGACGCTGCGGTCGACCACCCGCCCGCGCCAGAACATATTGTCCGCCAGGAGCAGGCCTCCCGGCTTGAGGTGCTGCTTGATCACCGGCAGCGAGGCGGGATAGCCGTCCTTGTCGATGTCGCTGAACACGATGTCGAACTGCCCCTCGGCCTCGCGCAGCGCCGCCACCGCCTCCCCGACGTGGAAGCGAAGCAGGGGGGTGAGTCCCAGACGCTGCAGGTGACCGCGGGCGGCCTGGGAGAGGCCCTCGTCCCACACCACGTGGAAGACCTCGCCGCCCCCGTTGTCGCGCACCCCCATGGCGAACCACGCGGTGGAGTAGCCGTAGCCCGAGCCGAGCTCGAAGACCCGCCGCGCCCCGCCGAGGCGCGTCAGCAGATAGAACAGGTGGCCGACCACCGGGCCGACGATGGGAAAGCGCGCTTTGCGCGCATAGGCTTCCATCTCCTGGAGCACGGGGGGCCGCGCCGGGATGAGCCCCTCGAGATAGGCCGTGAACGCTTCGTCGACGAGCTCCATGCTTCCCGCACCTCCGGCTGCCCAACCGATTGTCGTGCCGGTGCCATCATCAATTACGCAACGGAACGCGCGGCGTCCTGCCGCGGCGCCGGCCGCTGATGCGCGCGGGCACAGGGAGGGCAGGTTCGGGCGACGAAGCGTGAGCTCCATGCCCGATACGTTATCCCAGGCGCTCCGTGACTGGCAGACCTTTTACTTCCTGGTCGGTGGGGCGGCCGCGGGGCTGGTGGGGCTGACGTTTGTCGCGATCACGGTGGGGTTCGGATCGATCACCAAGCCAGACACCCCTGGACTCCGGACATTCGTCAATCCATCGCTCATCCATTTCATTTACGTGCTGGTCACCGCCTCAGTGCTCGTGATGCCCGCTGTCGAGCGAATGCAACTCGGGATCCTGCTTGTGCTCACGGGCCTCGTCAGTTTCGGGCGGGCCCTCAGCACGCTGCCGTTCATGTGGCAGCAGTATAAGCGACACGTGGTCGATATGCACGACTGGGGGTGGTATTTCCTCGCGCCGGTGGCCAGTTATCTCATCTATATGGGAACCGGCACGGGGCTGCTCCTGGGGGGCGTTGAGGCGCTCAGAGTATTGGCGTGGGCCTGCATCCTGCTTCTCATCGCGGGCATCCGCAACACCTGGGACATGGTCGTCTGGCTCATGTTTCTGAAGGACGATCCATCCAAAAAGTGAGCCATCCGCCCGTCGACCCTCCTCGCGCCGGCTCAGTCGAGTGGATCACCTTCGACTGCTACGGCACCCTCATCGACTGGGAAGGCGGGGTCGCCGGCGCCCTGGCGCCCTTCCTGCCGGCGCCGGTGGATCGCGCGGCGCTCGCCGCCCGGTACATCGCCATCGAGGCCGAGGTCGAGCACGAGGCGTATCGCCCCTACCACGAGATCCTCGCGGTGGCGAGCGCCCGCCTGATGGCCGCGCTGGGTCACCCGTTCCCGGCCGACCGGGAGCGGGTCCTTCCGGATTCCCTGCCATCGTGGCGGCCGTTTCCCGAAGTGCCCGCGGTCCTGCGCGCCCTCCAATCGGAGGGCCGCCGGCTGGCGATCCTCTCCAATGTAGACCACGCCCTGCTCCGGAGCTCGATCGCCCGGCTCGGCGTGGAGCCCCACCTGACGGTCACGGCGGAAGACTGCCGGTCGTACAAACCGGCGCGGGGCCATTGGGATCGCTTCCGCGACCTGAGCGGGGCGGCGGCGGCGGCCACCGTCCACGTCGCCGCCAGCCAGTTCCACGATATCGTGCCGGCCACCGCCCTCGGCTTCCGCACCGTCTTTGTCAACCGGCACGGCGAGCCCGTTGCGGCCGCGCCGACCCGGGCCGTCCCCGACCTCCGCGCGCTTCCCGAAGTCATTCGCGATCTGGCCGGTCCTTGACACGATTTTACGGCCTCCAGTATGCTAGGGAGGCCGCGGGCCGGGACATGCGTGCCGAAGTGGCGGAATGGCAGACGCGCTACGTTCAGGGCGTAGTGGGCGAAAGCCCGTGGGAGTTCGAGTCTCCCCTTCGGCACCACACCTCATCCGCTCGATCACGACGGAGGTACGGGCGGTCGTGTGGGGGTCGACGCCGCTGCAACGGCTGAACGAACAGTCCGCGGAAGGCATCGCGTGCCGGACGCCTCGGAATCGACGGACCTCGACCTGATCGTTCTCGCGCACCTGCGGGGCTACCCCGAAGAGCTGCGGCGGTTCAGCAACCTGATGAAGCAGGCCCATCCCCACGGGCGGACGGCCGTGGAGTTCTTCCTCTCCCGCCCGGTCGCCGGGGACTCGTTCCTGGCCGCCCTCTGCCGGCTCGTGCAGGCCGGCGAAGACATCGTGACGGTCGTCGAAGCCGCGGACCTCCTCGGCATGCCGCCCGGCCGTGTGCTCGAGCTCTCCGGCACCCCCGGATTCCCGCGTCCCCTCACGGGGGAGGGCCGGCATCAGGTCTGGCGCCGGACCGACATCACCGCATTCCGGAACCCGGGCGCGCCGGCCGCGGGCTGAAGGAGATCACCGGATGGCGAGGCTCTCCCTCTTGATCCGCTGCCAGGCGTGCGGACATGAGTTCGACACCGGCATCCGCATGGACCGGCGCAACTTCGCGCGGGCGACCTTTGCCAGCAATTACCACACCTGCCCGCGCTGCGGACGCCGCGGCACCTACCATAAGGAAGACTTCCGCGTACAGGAGGAGGGTTCGCCGAACTCACCGGGCGCCGGGCGCGGCGAGCAGTAGGGACCGCCCCGTGCAGCATCGAAGCGCCGTGTGCAGTGCTTGCGCCGCCGCGCGCCGGAGGCGTATAATCGATTCACTACCTGCGCATCCCGCATGCTCCGCACCTCTGGACGCACCTCCAACAACTCCGAGAGGGGGTACAGCATGGCGAAGTACGAGGCAAAGAAGTTCCGGTCGTTCGAGATCGAACTGGCCGGCATCAGCAAGAAAGCGATGGAGGAGCACTATAAGCTCTATCAGGGCTACGTCGGCAAAGCCAACGAGATCCTGGACCGTCTGGCGAGCGGCGGCGTCGACCTCACCAAGGCCAACCCCACCTACTCCGAGCTCCGCGAACTGAAGGTCGAGCTCTCCCGCGCCCTCGGGGGGATCAAGAACCACGAGGTCTATTTCAACCACCTCGGCGGGAAGGGCGGGAAGCCGGGCGCCAAGCTCCTGGGGCTGATCGAGAAGGCGTTCGGGTCGTTCGAGGGCTGGCAGGCCGACCTCCGGGCCACGGGGATCGCCGCGCGCGGCTGGGCGTGGACCGCGTACGACTGGGACACGGGGTCCCTCTTCAACTATATCGGGGACGAGCAGAACACCTACCCGATCTGGAACGGCACGCCGCTCGTGGCGCTCGACTGCTTCGAGCACGCCTACTTCATGGACTACGGCACGGGGAAGGCCGCGTACATCGACACCTTCTTCAAGCTGCTGGATTGGGGCGCCGTTGAGCGCCAGGCGGAGCATTTCGGGATCTTTAAGTAAGGTTGGCGCATGCCGGCGCCGGCCGGCGGGCCGGGAGCCCGGGGGACGCCCCCGGGCTTCCGTGTCTTGTGCGCCGTTCCCCGCGCGACTCGGGCATATATCAGAATAAGGTTGCGGCGCCAGCATCGACGCTCGCCGCGAGGTTGGTGACGATGTCGGTTCCGTTAACGCGATCCTGCCCGGGATGCGAGGGGGAGATGGAGCTCCTCACCGCCGACGAAGGCGGAGAGGTCGTGATTTACGAGTGCCCCGAGTGCGGCTATCAGGTTGAGACGCCGGTCGAATCCGAGGACGACGAACACGAAGACCGTCAGGAACCTGAGGGGGAGGACGAGATCCCGGCAGAACTGCTCGAGCCCGACGAGGACGCGTAGCGCTTAGGAGCGCTCCGGGGCGCGAATCTGCCGGAGGAGGTTGGCGAGCTCGACCGCGGCGAGGGCGGCGTCCTCACCCTTGTTGCCGTGCGCCCCTCCGCTGCGGGCCTCGGCCTGCTCGAGCGTCTGGGTCGTGAGCACGCCGAACGTCACGGGCAGCGCCGCCTCGAGGGACACCTGCACCAGGCCGGTCGTCGCGCCGAGGGCCACATACCGATCGTGGGTCGTCTCCCCCCGGATCACGCAGCCCAGGCACACCAGGGCATCGTACCGGCCGGACCGGGCCAGGGCCTGGGCGACGACCGGGAGGTCGTACGCGCCCGGCGCCCAGGCCACGTCCACCTGGTCCTCCGGGACCCCGCACGCGCGCAGCGCGCCGAGCGCCCCGTTGAGCAGCCGGCGCGTGATCTGCTCGTTGAACCGGCTGACGGCGACCGCGATGCGCAGCCCGGCGCCGCCGCGCCCGCCCCGGAGAGGTTCGCCCACCCGTCTCCGCCCCCAGTCTCGCCCGGCTAGTCGACGTTCAGCAGGTGCCCGAGCTTGTGGCGTTTCGTCGCCAGGTACCGGTAATTTTCGGGATTCGGCGTGACCTCGATCGGCACGCGGCTGACCACGTCGATCCCGTAGCCCTCCAACCCCACGCGTTTGGCGGGATTGTTCGTCAGCAGGCGGATCCGCCGCAGGCCGAGGTCGGCCAGGATCTGCGCGCCCACCCCGTAGTCGCGCGGGTCCGGCGCGAAGCCGAGGAGCTCGTTCGCTTCCACGGTATCCTTCCCCGCGTCCTGGAGCGCGTAGGCGCGGATCTTGTTGGCGAGACCGATCCCGCGTCCCTCCTGCCGGATGTAAACCAGCACGCCCCGGCCTTCCCGGCTGATGGCGTCGAGCGCCCGGCGCAGCTGCTCGCCGCAGTCGCACCGCAGCGATCCAAACACCTCTCCGGTCAGGCACTCCGAGTGCATGCGCACGAGAACCGGGTCCGCTCCCGCCAGATCTCCGCGGATCAACGCCAGATGGGTCGCCCCGTCCAACGTGTTCTGGTAGACGGCGGCGGTGAACTCGCCGAAGGCGGTGGGCAGCCGGGTCCGCCCCTCGCAGACGACGAACCGGTCCCGCTCCAGCCGGTAGCGGATCAACTCGGCCACGGAGATGATGGGCAGCCGGTGGCGCGCCGCAAACGCCCGCAGTTCGGGGAGGCGCGCCATCGTGCCGTCATCGCTCATGATCTCGCAGAGCACCCCCGCCGGGAGGAGGCCGGCGAGCGTCACCAGGTCGATCGCCGCCTCGGTGTGCCCGGCCCGGCGCAGGACCCCGCCGGCGATCGCCCGCAGCGGGAACACGTGCCCGGGCCGGCTCAGGTCCTCCGGACGCGTGGCGGGGTCCACGAGCGCCCGAATGGTGGCCGCCCGGTCATGCGCCGAGATCCCGGTCGTGATCTTGTGCTTGGCGCCGACCGAGACCGCAAAGGCGGTGCCCTGGTGGGAAGTATTGTGCTGCACCATCTGCGGCAGGTTGAGCGCGTCCAACCGCTCGCCGGTCATCGGCACGGTGATGAGGCCGCGGGCGTGCTTCACCATGAAGTTGACCGCCTCGGGCGTCACCCGTTCCGCGGCCATGACCAGATCCCCTTCGTTTTCGCGGGATTCGTCGTCCACGACGACGACGAACCCGCCCCGGCGAATGGCCTCCACCGCTTCGGCAATCGCGGCGAACGCGGCCGTGTGCCGATCCCCGCCGCTCATGGAGTGCTCCTCCGCGGCGGCGACTCGGGCGCGTACGCGGCGAGCAGCCGCTCCACGTACTTGGCGAGGACGTCGGCTTCGAGGTTCACCGCCGCGCCGGGCCGGGCGCCGCCCAGCGTGGTCACCGCGCACGTATGGGGGATCAGACACACCGTAAACCGGTCGCCGGCGGTCCCGGCCACCGTGAGGCTGACCCCGTCAACGGCGACGGAGCCCTTTGCCACGAGGTATCGGGCGACCGGCGCGGGCGCCTCGATCTCGAGCCACCAGTCATCGCCCCGGCGCTCCCGGCCGGTGATGCGGCCCACACCGTCCACGTGGCCCTGCACGACGTGCCCCCCCAGGCGGTCTCCCACGGCGACGGCGCGCTCCACGTTCACGACATCGCCGACCTCACACCGCCCCAGGGTCGTCCGCGCGACCGTCTCGCCCGTGAGGTCGGCCTCGAAAAGCCTGCCGGCGATCCACGTCACCGTCAGGCACGTCCCGCTGACCGCGATGCTGTCGCCCACGCGCACCCCCTCCAGGCCGCATCCGGCCTCGACGCGCAACCGGAGGGACCCGTCGCCCGGCCGCACCGCCCGCACGACCCCGGTCCCCTCTACGATGCCGGTAAACATTGCGCGCGACCCTCCCCCGCCCGGCCGGAGCCGGTCTCCGGATCCCACGGCGGCGGGACGAGGTAGCCCTCGATGACCACGTCCTGTTCCATCTGGCGGACGACGGGCCGGGCGAGCCGCCAGGCCCGGGCCAGCGTCTCCACGCCCGCCCCACCCACGGGACGCGGCCCCGGACCGCCGACCAGCACCGGGGCGACGAACGCCAGCACCTTGTCCACGAGCCCGGCGTCGACGAAGGCGCCGTGGACGATCCCTCCCCCCTCCACCAGCAGGCTCATCACTCCCCGCCGCCCCAGCGTTTCGAGGACCGGCTTGAGGTCGACCCGCCCTCCGGGTCCGTCCGCCACGCACACCTCCACGCCCTGCCGTTCCAAGATTTCGCGGGCGAGCGGCGACGCGCGGCTCGTCGTCGCGACGATCACCGGCGCGCCGTCGCGGGCGAGCACCCGCGCGTTTGGGGGAATCCGCAGCGTGCTGTCCAGGACCACGCGCGCAGGCTCGCGGGGCGTCTCCCCCCGCGCCGTGAGCCGCGGATCGTCCCGCAGCACCGTCCCGATCCCGACCAGGATCGCGTCCGATGCCGCCCGCACCTCGTGCACCAGCGCGCGCGAAGCCGCTCCGGAGATCCAGCGCGAGTCCCCCGCGCGGGTGGCGATCCGGCCGTCGAGGGTCATCGCCCATTTGACCGTCACGAACGGCAGCCCGGTGGTGCGGTGCTTGATGTAGGCTTCGTTGAGCTGCGACGCGCCGCCCCAGGCTGCGCCCACGGCCGTCTCGATCCCCGCCTCGGCGAGGCGGCGCAGCCCGCGGCCCCGCATCTTCTCGTCGGGATCCTCCATCGCGGCGACCACGCGGCGGATCCCTCTGCCGATGATCGTCTCGGTGCAGGGCGGTGTGCGCCCCCAGTGCACGCAGGGCTCGAGCGTCACGTACAGCGTGGCGCCCCGGGCGGCCTCGCCCGCCTCGTCGAGCGCCAGGACCTCGGCGTGGGGCGATCCCGGCCGGGCGTGATAGCCGCGGCCGACGATCCGGCCGTCGGAAACGACCACGGCCCCGACCATCGGGTTGGGGCTCGCCGTCCCCGCGCCGCGGCGCGCGAGTTGAAGCGCCTTCTGCATGTAGCGCTCGTCCGAATCAGAGATCTGACCCAAATAAAACACCCCGCAGGCAAAAACGCCTCCGGGGCATGACCCCTGCGGACCGATCCAAAGACCGGTCCCCGCCTTCTACCATCCGGACTTTACCGTCGGCTCTGGACTTTCACCAGATCCTGCCTGCTCGCGCCAGGCGAGCGGGCTCGCGGGCTGTACCGCCGATCGGGAATTGCCGGCGACGCCGGCTCACCCTGCCCCGAAGGCAAGAGGAAGCATAGCACGGGGTTTCGGAAGGGGTCAAGTCGCGGGGAGCAGCCTCACGCGGCGCATCAGGGGCTGCATGGAGAGGCCCTGTCCGATCAGCGTGAACACGACGAGGCCAAAGACGGCCGCCGCCACGTCATCGCGCCCCGGCAGGCCGGCGACGAGGTCCAGCACCAGCGCGATCGCCACCCCGCCCCGCAGGCCCCCCCAAAAGAGCACGTGCCGCCACGCGGGGGAAATGCCGGCGCCGGCGCGCCGCGAGACGGCGGCGAACCCGTACACGGTGATTGCGCGCGCCGCCAGCGCCGCGGCGATGACGGCGGCGATCAGGGCGCCGTGGCGGGCAAGGTGGGCTCCGGTGACCTGCAGCCCGATGAACAGGAACAGCGCCGAGTTCGCCAGGAAGGCGAGAAAATCCCAGACCGTCCGGAGCGTCTCCCCCCCGGCGCCGGTCAGGCCGCGCCGGCCGGAGCTCGCGAAGACCACGCCCGCGCACATCACCGCGATGATCCCGCTGGCCCCCACGCGGCCGGCGGCCAGCAGCGAGCCGACCAGCAGAATCAGGCTTCCGAGCGTCTCCACCAGCGGCTGCGCCACGCGGCCGAGGACGTACGAGACGCCCGCCGCCAGGAGCACGCCGACGAGGCCCCCCGCCGCGATCAGCCAGACAAACTGTCCCGCGGCGGGCCAGAAGCCTCCCACGGCCGGACCGCTGACAATCGTGAACAAGACGATCGCGACGCCGTCATTGAGCACGGCCTCGCCCTCGAGGACGGCGGCGAGCCGGGGATCGAGCCCCGCCTCCCGGACCAGCGCAATGACGCTGACCGGATCGATCGCGGCCGCGATCACCCCCAGCAGCATCGCAGCCCGCGGGGGCACGCCGGCGGCCGCCGCCGCCCATCCGATCGCGACCGCCGCCACGAGGGTCCCCGGGATCGCGAGCAGGCCGATGAGCAGGCCGTAGGCCCTGAGGTGCGCGGGCGACAGATGCAGCGCGCCCTCGAACAGCAGGGGCGGGATCACGATCGTGAGCAGCACCTCCGAGGAGACCTCAACGGGCGGGAGGAGGCGAAGGGCGCCGGCGGCCAATCCGGCGATGACGAGGGCGACCGTATACGGGAATCGCAGGCGCTGCGCGACGATGGCCACCACGGCGGCGGCGACCATGAACAGCAGCGCGAGCTGCATGGAGATTACGCCTCGGCGAGATCTCCCACGACGCCCTGCGTGGCGCGGACCAGCGCGTGGGGGCTGACGGCGAACACCGCGTGCGGGGTGCCGGCCGCCGCGTAGACGACCTGATGCCGCAGCAGGGTCTCGTCGACGAAGACCGGCAGGGCCACCGGGTGCCCCACGGGGGGCACGCCGCCGATGCTGAACCCGGTCGCTTCCCGGACCGCCTCGGGCGCGGCCTTTTCGATGCGGGCGGCGCCGGCGAGTCGGGCGAGCTTGTGGAGGTCCACGCGGTTGACGCCGGAGGCCAGCGCCAGCACGAGCCGTCCGTCGGCGACGAACACGAGGGATTTCACGATCTGCGCGACCGTGGTGCCGACCGCGCGCGCCGCCTCCACGGCGGTCCGTGTGCTCTCCGGGAACTCGACGATGTCAGCGTCGATGCGCAGGGTGGCCAGGGCGGCCCGGACGCGTTCGATGGCCGGGCTGGACGCGCGGCGGTCGGAGGGGGTCGCCAGGCTATTTCTTGGAGAAGGTGTGCTCGTAGAGGATCACGAGCCAGCGCTGCTCCTGGTTCAGGCTCGTCTCCCACGGCGGCATCGCCGAGCCGGCCCCGCTGAACGGAGACACGGTGCCGCCCTTCGAAAGGCGCCAGAACCAGTACCCGTCGGGCAGTTGCGTATGGATCGGGGTGGTGAAATTTGCCGGCTTGGGATTGAGCGACGCGCCGGCGGCCCCGTTGCCCAGGCCGGCCGGTCCGTGGCAGATGGCGCAGTTGGCGTCGTAAATGGCCTTGCCTTTGGCGAGGTTCTCGGGCGTCGGCTGCAGGGGATCCTTCGCCGATGCGAACGCCGCCGGGGGCTGCGGGCGGGGGGAGTCCGGGTTCTTCGGGTAGTCGGTCGCCGCCGCGAGGGCGGGTCCCTTGAACGGGGCGGCGGGCGCGGTCACCGCGGCTGCCTCCGGCTGCTCCGGGTGTTTTCGCATCGCGAGGATGTCTCTTCCCGTGCAGGCGGAGAGACCGAGGCACGCCGCGAGCGTCACCCCGGCAAGGCGCGTGCAAGACGGCATCGACCACCCCCGGACGGGCAACGAGGATTGCATACGATGGACCCGAGATGCGGGACCCGTGTAAGGTACCACGGTGAGCGGGGATTTCCCTGCGCTCGGCGCCGAACGCCGGCTCACCGCGGGGCGGACTCGAGCAGGCGGTCGAGCCGCTCGATGAGCAGCCGCTCCCCTTCGGACCCGACGAACCCGCCCACGACCTTTCCCTGGACGATGCCGTTGGCCCCGATGAACACGGTCGTGGGGAGGCCCGGGACGGCGTAGGCGTCCATCAGCCGCTCGTCCGCGCCCCGGACCAGCGTGTAGTCCACGTGATACCGGGTAAGAAACGCCCGGGCGTCCGCCTCCAGATCCTCGGTGTCCACACCGACGAACTCCACGCCCCGCGGCCCGTAGCGATTGTGCAGACGGACCAGGAGAGGCATCTCCTCCCGGCACGGCACGCACCAGGACGCCCAGAAATTGAGGAGGACCGGACGCCCCCGCAGGCTGTGGAGGCTCAGCGTCCCGCCGGACATCAGGGGGAGCGAAAAGTCGGGCGCGGGGCGTCCCACGGGCGGGCCCCCGCCGCCCTCCGGCCCCGTCGCGAGCCCCCCGCGCGGCCCGGGAGGAGCCATGCGGATGAGCGTCATCGCGACCCCCACCGCGATCAGCAGACCTCCCACCAGCACCGCCGGCCAGAGGGAACGGCGGGACTGCACCGGCGCGCCGGGGGTGTCCATCCGCCGCCCGGCCTCAGTAGGCGCGGGCGTAGTAGACGACGTGGCGCGCGACGCCGCCGCAGGAAGGGCAGGGGCCGCCGGGCGTCTCCGTCGAGATCAGGCGAGGCGATGCCCCACCCTCGCGGCGGAGCGCTTGCTCGCACGCCTCGGCGCCGCACCAACCGACCCGAACGAATCCGCTCCGGGCGGCGATCGCGGCGGCGAATTGTTCGCGGGTCGTCGCGGTCACGATGTGGCCGTCCAGGTAGGCTTTGGCCTGCTGCAGCAGCGTCTGCTGGATCTCCGCGAGGATCGAGGAGACCGCCTCGGCCAGCCCGTCGAGCGGCACGGACCGCTTGCCGCCGCCCACCCGCGGGACGAGGACGGCCTGCCGCTGGGCCAGATCGCGCGGCCCCAGCTCGATGCGCAGCGGGACCCCCCGCATCTCCCAGTCGTTGAACTTCCAGCCGGGGGTCACCTCCGTCCGATCGTCCAGCCGGACCCGGACCGCGGGCGCGAGCCCTGAGGCGATCGACCGGGCCGCCGCGAGCACCTCGTCGCGCCCCTTGCCGGACAGGATCGGCACGATCACCGCCTGATACGGCGCCACACGGGGCGGGAGCACGAGCCCCCGGTCGTCGCCGTGGGCCATGATCAGCCCGCCGAGCATCCGCCAGCTCAACCCCCAGGACGTCGTCCACACGAACTTCTCGGTGTTGTCACTGTCGAGAAATTTGATGTTGAATGCTCGGGCGAAGTTCTGGCCGAGGTTGTGCGAGGTGCCGGCCTGGAGCGCCTGGCCGTCGGGCATCAGGGCCTCGATCGTGTACGAGTGCAGCGCGCCGGGAAACCTCTCGCTGTCCGGCTTCCGGCCCGAAAGCACCGGGACCGACAGATCGGTCTCGGCGAAATCGCGGTACACCTCGAGCATCTGACGCGACTCCTGCTCGCCGTCCTCGGCGGTCCGGTGCGCGGTGTGCCCTTCCTGCCAGAGGAACTCCATCGTCCGCAGGAACGGCCGGGTGGCCTTTTCCCACCGCACGACGTTGCACCACTGATTGATCAGGACGGGCAGATCCCGGTACGACCGGATCCAGCGGGCGTACATGTGGCCGATCGCCGTCTCCGAGGTGGGCCGGACCGCGAGGGGTTCGGTGAGCTCTTCCCCCCCGCCGCGGGTCACCCACGCGACCTCGGGCGCGAATCCCTGCACGTGCGCCGCCTCGCGCTGGAGGAAGCTCTGGGGGATGAACAGCGGGAAATAGGCGTTCATGTGCCCCGTGGCTTTGAACCGGCGGTCGAGCCCCTGCTGCATGAGCTCCCAGATTGCATACCCGTACGGCCGGATGACGGTGCACCCGCGGACCGGGTAGTAATCGGCGAGCTCCGCCTTGAGGACGACCGCCGTGTACCAGTCCGCGAAGTGCTGGGCTTTGGAGGGGATCTCCTTGACGAACCCGCTCTCCTCGGAGGGCTGCGAGACCAACGGCTGGGCCATACGGCGGTGCCTCCCTCAGCCAGAGAGCCCCCGCGTCCCCACGGGACGGGAGGCTCCCGCAATCATGACACGCTCACGGCTGCCCGGGCGGCGCGGCTCATCGAAGCCCGGGCGGGCTCGCCTTCGTCGTCTTGCCGGTCATTCTAACACGGATCTTGCAGGACGGTCAAACGAACGCTGCGTCCGGTTGCGTCCGGAAACAGCGCCCGCCGACGCGCGCCGGTCGCAGGGGGGCCGCCCTCCCGGGCGGCCCTCCCGACCCCGTGGACTTGGCTGATCGCGCCGTCGACCTGGTTCCGGCCGGTCCCGCTTCCTCGGCGCCCGCCTACTCTCCGCCGATCGCGTGAGCCATCTGCCCCGTAATCATCGGCTTGCGCAGCGGTATCCGCTTCAGCACCAGGATCGCCGCGAGCGCCGCGACGAAGTTGGCGATCGCGGAGATCACGAAGACCGTGTGCCATCCCTTTTGGACCTCAAACATGTACGCGGCCAGCGGGCCGGCCCAGATCGAAGCCACACCCTTGGCGGTGTACATCAGGCCGTAATTCGTGCCCGCGTATTTCCGCCCCCACATGTCACCGACCATGGCCGGGAACAGCGAGTACATTTCCCCCCAGAAGAAGAACGCCGCGCCGGAGGCGATGATGAAGGCCACGGGTTTGTCCAGCACCGACAGCAGCCAGAGGATCGCGACCCCCTGGATACCGAAGGCGATGAACATCGAGTTCTCGCGCCCGATATGGTCGGAGATCCATCCCCAGATGGGGCGGGTGATCCCGTTCAACACCCGATCGATCTGCAGCGCCAGGACGAGCGCGGTCAACCCCCACAGCACGATCACCTTGTCCACCCCGGTGGATTTGGCGATCGGCCCGAGCTGGGCGGTCGCCATGAGCCCGCCGCCGCCGACCAGGATCATCATGACGTACATGACCCAGAAGTGCGGCGAGCGGAGCATCTCGGCCGGGGTGCTGTCCACCGACGCCTGGCGGACGTTCTTGGAGACCCGCTTCACGATCGCGGCCGCGGTCGCCTTGAACCCTTCCGGCGGCGCGGCGAGGAAGAGCGCCGCGAGAATCACGATGATCCCCTGGATGAGGCCGAACTGGAAGAACGCGGCCCGCCACCCCGCGTGGGTGATGACGCTATCAATCGGAGCGACGGACAGCGCCGCGCCGGCCCCGAACCCGGCCGCCACGAGCCCCGCCGTCAGCCCCCGGCGGTCCGGGAACCACTTCAACGCCGTCGCGATGGTGGCACCGTAGATGATTCCGGCGCCGATGCCGCCGACGACGCCGTACCAGAACAGCAGGCCGCCGAGCGTCTGGACGGTGGAGGCGGCCACCCAGCTGATCCCGATCAGCACCCCGCCGGCCATGGTCAGCAGCCGGGGCCCGAATTTGTCCACGAGCCATCCGTCAAAGGGGACCAGCCACGTCTCCAGCAGCACGAACAGCGCGAAGACCTCCTGGACTCTGCTCAGCTTTCCCAATCCGTCTTTGACGATGTGGGACGGGAACAGCGTCCAGGCGTATTGCATGTTCGCGTTGGGGATCTGGGCGAGCACCGCCGCCACCAGGATCCACCAGCGCCACCGCATCAGCCACTCCGTCGTCGTCCGATCGCTTGCCGCTGCCGTCGCCATCTTTCTTCACCCCCCTGAAGCTTCGCCGGCGAGCAGAGACGCTTGATGACGCGCCTTCTCCTGAATGTCTCCTCCCTCCTTTCGCCTTGCCCCGGGCCCCACTGTTCGCTTCCCCACGCGGCTGCGGTCGAGAAATGCAAAGGCTTCCCCGCGGTCAGCGTTCCCTGACGTCGAGAGGAAGCCTCCTCAGCATCACACCGTCACCTCGCCTGTCTGAAGCGCGAAGCCACGCTGCTGCCTGCTATGCACTTGTCGTGCCGGCCTCTGTCCGAGCGAAGCCGGACTCATGCGCGCCGCCCAGGCGCGCCATTCCGCCGCGCTAGACCGGGACTTTCTCGTTCAGCACGTCGGCGGTGAACGGCAGGACGCCCGGGATCAGCCACCGGGTCCACATCTCGTCGATCTTCGCCTGGAAGTAGTCGATGTCGTCGCCGGTGAAATGGGCGAACCGGCCCTGCTTCAAGAGATAGTCGCGGACGGGCAGCCGCTTCTGGCGTCCCTCCACGATCCCCTTGCTCTTTCCGTACAGGCGCAGCGTGTGGTTCTCGACGTCGAAGAGCGGCCAGATGCCCGTGAGGACCGCGAGCTCGCCCAGCTCGTGCGAGAGCATCGGGTCGTAATCCCACCCCTTCGGGCACGGGTCGAGCGAGTGGATGAAGGTCGGTCCTCCGATGCTCAGCGCCTTCCGGATCCGGTTCATGAAGTCCACCGCGTAGCTGGCGCACACCGTGCCCACGTACCGGCACTCGGGGTGCCCGGCCGCAAGCATCGCCGCCATGTTCTTCTTCCACCGCTTGTGCAGGATTCGCTTCGCCTTCCCGTGCGGGCTGAACGTGGTGTTGGCGCCGTACGGGGTGCTGCCGGAGGCCTGGATATCCGTGTTGGCGTACGACTCGTTATCGTACAGCAGGATCAGGTGGTTGTAATCCATGTGCTGCAGGGCGCCGGAGATCGCGGACAGCCCCATGTCGGCCCCGCCGCCGTCGCCGCAGAACGAGATGACGTTGATCGGCTCGCGCTTGATCTTTCCCTTCCGCATCAGCGCCCGGTAGCCGGCCGCCGTCCCGACCGCCGCCGACCCCGAGGAACCCAGCTGCGTGTGCATCCACGGCACCACCCAGGAGGTGCTGTAGTAGGTGGTGTTCGCGACATACATGCACCCGGTGCTGCCGAGCACCACCGTGCGCGGCCCGGCGGCCTTCACCATCAGCTTCATGACCAGCGCCGACTCGCAGCCCTGGCAGGTGCGGTGGCCCGAGGTGAAATACTCCTCGATGGGCGCCTTCTTCACGCCCTTGATCGGCTCCAGGACCGGGATCGGTGAGTCCAGCGTCGCTGCGTGAGGCTTATCCATCGCTCATCCCTCCTAGGCCCGTACGCCGATCCACTGCGTGTCCATCGGGGTCTTCCCGGTCTCGGCCGCCCTGCGGGTCTGCTCGATCATCTCTTTCACCGCCGGGATCGTCACCTCGCGGCCGCCCAGCCCGGCGATGAAGCTCACCACCGGCGGGCGCCGGTCTTGCCCGTACAGGACCGACCGGATCTCGTTGGCCAGGACGCCGCTGTTGAACGGCGAGCCCATCGAGAAGTCCCGGTCAATCACCCCCACCGCCGCGAAGCGCGACAGCAGCTGCCCGAGCCGCTCATAGTCGAACGGCCGGAACCACCGGACGCGCACGAACCCGACCTTCTGCCCCTGTTCGCGCAGCTTCCGGATGACCACCTTGACGGGCATGGAGAGCGTTCCCATGCCGAGCAGCACGATCTCCGCGTCGTCGGTCTGGTACTCCTCGAAGAACGGGTTGCCGTCGCCCCGGCCGAAGATCCGCCGGAAGTCCCGGTACGCCTCCTCGATGACCCCTCGCGCGTTCCGCATCGCCTCGTCGGTCTGGCGCCGGATCTCCATCAGCCAGTCCTCGTTGACCTGCGGGGCGATCGTGATCGGGTTGTCGGGGTGCAGCCGGAGATCGCCGCGGTTATATGGAGGGAGGAACTCGTCGACCCAGACCTGCGGCGGGATCTTGACCAGCGTCTGGGAGTGGGTCAGGAATGCCCCGTCCGTGCTGATCGCGCAGGGGAGGAACACGCGGCGATCCTCCGCCACCCGATAGGCGATCAGGGTGGTGTCCAGCGCCTCCTGGGCCGTGTCCACCCAGACGTGCATCCACCCCAGGTCCCGAGCCGCCAGCGCGTCGTTGTGCTCCGTCCCGAATGCCCCGGGGTCGTCCAGCGCCCGGTTGCCGACCATGGCGACCAAGGGGAGGCGCAGGGCCGGGGTCACGGCGATCGCCTCGAACGCGTAGCACCACCCGACCCCGCTGGAGCCGCACATCGCCCGCGCCCCGACCGCTTCGGCGTGCTTGGCGATCTCGAACTGGCTGTGCTCGCTCTCCGCCACGATGTACTCGGCGTCCTGCTCGCCGTTGGCGATCTGCTTGGCGACGTACTGCATCAAGGTGTCGTACGGCCGGATCGGGTAGGCGGTCAGCACGTCCACGTCGGCGAGCCTGGTGGCGACCGCCACCGCCTCGCTTCCGCTGATCAACGCCTCCTGTTCAGCCGCCGCGACTCGGACCGCGGTTGCCGCATCCCCATCCATTACTCTTCACCCCCCTCAGCGCCTGCGCCCATCTGCTTCCGCCCTCCCGGACCCGCACTCCCCTTCTCCGGGGTGCCGGCCGCCGGGCCCATCTTGGCAACCTGCTCCTGGTACTGCCCCAGGTACCGGAACCCGTGGGACCGCTCAGGCCGGTGGGCGATCTTGGCGTCGACCCAGGCCTTGTAGCCCGCTTTGTCCGTCTTGAACATCTCCCACTGGCTCTTGTTGTCGCCGAACGCCGCCTCGTTGACCATCGTCACGCAGTCATCCACGGGGCAGACCGCCTCGCAGACCCCGCAGCCGCAGCAGGCCTCGGCGTTGAGGTCGTACGTCCCGTCCGGCATGACGTCGAAGCAGGAATCGGGGCACTGCAGCCAGCAGAGCGTGCACTTGATGCACTTGTCGAAGTCGATCACCGGGCGCATCGTGCGGGTGGAGAACTTCTTGAAGTAGGGGTTCCGCGCCGGCCGGTAGCCGCCGATCTCGTCGCCAAACTTGATCGGCTCGCCGAGCCGGATGCCGTCGATCGTCACGCCCTCGCGCATCGTCTTCCACCCCGGCAAGTCGAACTTGTACGGGACCTCCGGGTTGCCCTCGCCGGGCCGGACCGTCCGCGCCGTCACCTGCTCGAAGGAGCGCCGCGCGGACTTGGCCTTCAGATCGTCCTTCCACTCCTCCTTGATCGCCGCGAGCACGCTGTCCAGGCTGACCAGTTCCGGGCAGACCTTCGGCAGCGCCCCCAGGATGCGGACGTCGGTGTGGTCGTCCTTGTAGACCCAGAGGCCGGAAAAGCTGGGGATCGCCTGGAGGACGGCGAGGCGGTAGGGGTGCGTCTTGGTGTGGCAGAATTTGATGAGCTCTTCGGCCGGGAGCATCGAGGTCACGATCAGCGTCCCCTGCTCGCGGATCTTCTGGTTGATGGGCTGCAGGCCGTACCAGGCCCAGGACTCCACGCCTTTGCACATCATGTCGTCGACGTTGATCGTCACGTCGGTCTGCTCCGGCTCGTACTGGGCCATGCTGAGCTGGAGCTCTTCTTCGTTCGGAGCGACGATGGCGAAGTTCTTGGCAGGGATGCCGTTGCGCTCCGGCGAGTCGCCGTACCGGCCGAACGCAATCCCGATCTTGCCTTCCTTCCGGGCGGCCAGCACGATGCCCCGGCAGATGTTCTTCGCGAGCGTCTTCTGGAAGATCCCCCGGTAGATGACCTCTACCGAGATGGTACGAGCCATCGCACACCCCCCGCCGGGTTCACGCCCCGGCCGTCGTTGTCGCAGGGGCGCCGCTTCGGGCGCCCGGCAAGCGGGAAAACAGCACCTGCTCGATCTCTTCGATGTGCCGCAGCATCGCCTCCGCCGCCGCGCCCGGATCTCGATCGCGGATCGCGGACAGGACGCGGCGGTGCCCGTCGAGGGACTTCTCGGCCCGGCCGGGCCCCTGCAGCGACCGCGCGCGGCTGTCCTGGAGGAGATCCATCACCACGTCGATGACGCGGAGGACGACCTGGTTCTTCGCGGCCGTGGCGATCCGGTAGTGAAAGGCGTTGTCTTCCGCGATGGCGATCTCCCCGGCCCGGATCCGATCCGCCTGCCGCTCCAGGATCGCTTCCAGGGATCTGAGGTCTTCGTCCGAGGCGCGGAGCGCCGCCGCGCGGGCCAGCGGGGGCTCCAGCATCCTGCGCATGTCGAAGAGGTCCGCGGTGAGATCCTTCGAGGCGGCGAGGGCGTCGGCCAGGGGGCTCACGATCGCGTCGATGGGGATCTGCGTGACCACCGTCCCCTCGCCGTGGCGGGGCTCCACCAGCCCACGCATCTCAAGGACACGGAGTGCGTCCCGGACCGAGGTCCGGCTGACCCCGAACATCTCGGCCAGCTCGCGCTCGGGGGGCAGCCGGTCGCCGGGCTTCAGCCGGCCGGCGACGATCAAGCGATGAATCTGGGAGGCGACTTCAGCGTAGACTTTGGTCCGCCGGATGGGTTCGAG
>Ga0209154_1000032_pt1 | contig 96982 bp, 91 predicted proteins | sample GraSoiAngelo_121_FD_185878 | JGI IMG/M metagenome (GOLD analysis project Ga0209154, IMG submission 185878) | Grasslands soil microbial communities from the Angelo Coastal Reserve, California, USA - 14_0919_12_20cm (SPAdes) (version 2) | ecosystem: Environmental > Terrestrial > Soil > Grasslands ... | reverse complement strand
AGGTCACCGTTTCGACATCCCAAGGTATCAGGCGATGTCTACTTGCTGTGCGATTTGACCGAGGTTATCGAGTTTTTCAGGAAGACACTCAGGGCCGAACACACCTCTGGAGATCTGGAGATGCCGGAGTTCGTTGCCTATGGGACAACACCCGTACTCTTAGATGTGACGTCCTGCGTGGATTTGAATTGTAGTGACTAACACGCGCAAGACTGCGGCCCGCGAATCCAAGCGAGGCTATCTCTGACCTGCTCCTCTACCTATACATGGGCATCTCATGATCAACAATGACTTCTCGCCCGAAGGCAGGAGTCTTACTGGCAGGCTTAGCAAAGGGCATCCTCCGGAGCATGGCAGCCGAGGCAATAATAATCGAGGCAATAATAATAAGGAGAGCGAGAAGGGTGATCATGACGAGTCGAAAAGTCGAAAGTGGAGAATTATCTTTTGCATGGGTTCCTCCTTCGGCGCAGATCAATTAAAGGCCAAACAACCCGGCGTCAATCAAAACACTGGCATCTGGGAGATGGTTTGTGTTGACGGTTGCTTGAGTCGCTGGTCGATATTATTATCAGACCTGCAGAGCTTCACCACTGCTTTTCTGACCATACACGCCTTCATCGATGCCGATGGTTGGCTTGCGAGATCAATCACTGATCAGGCGTGCGAGGGAGCTGCTTCACGAAAGCATTGGCCGAGAACTTGTTGACGACATGGCGGGTTATTACGCGGCAGTGGCTGGGCTGACCGGACAGACCTTGGGCTTCTCCAAGATCAGATCAAAGCGGCGCTCCAGTGATGTTGGGACCGCAAGGTCGCAGGGGGGCAGCATGTGGCTGCTTTCGATACAGTGCCGCTTAACCCCAACCGCGCCGGATGACCAAGGGCCAGCAGCTATGTACGCACGCTGTTTCAGGCCTGGGATCACTTTGGCAATTCGGGAAGACAGGGAAGCCCTTCGACCGGGAGCAACTGAAACCGCAAGCAGTAGTGGGTCAAACTGACTCACTACTGAAGCACTTGCCATGTACTTTCGGCATCTTCCCGAGTCCCGTCTCCGACTAGGAAACTAGGGCAACCTTTCTCTGGCAACCCAAAACTTGCAGTTCTCCCTGAAAGCAAAACTCCGAACGCTGAGTCATAGGGACAAGTTAATTTACTAATCTTAAAAGAAGGTGACGATATGCGGTTGTATTCCGTGGTTCTGTTTCTAGCCATCGGCGTGGTCCTTGCAGTTTCAAACGGTTGTAGCACAGGGTTAACCAAGACCACGGGCGGAACGGGGACGTTCTCGATCAGTGTCTCGCCAGCGCAGCAGACAGTGACTGCTGGCAGTACCGTAACATACGTTGTGACCGTGACTTCGTCGAACAACTTCACGGGAACAGTTAGTCTCGCGGCAACCGGCATGCCGTCTGGGACCACTGCGACATTCAATCCGAGTTCGCTTCAGAGTACGGGTACTTCAACATTGACCATCGCGACGAGTGCTTCTACACCAGCCGGTACGGTATCGCCCGCGATTTCCGCCACCAGCGGATCCCTGTCGACGAGCACTTCGGTCTCAATGACGGTTATGTCCCCGGCGAACCCGGATTTCAGTCTCAGTGCCACGCCTGCGTCCCAAACGGCGACTGCGGGCGCCGCCACCACCTACGCTATTCGGGTAACAGGAACGAACGGCTTTAACGGCTTGGTCTCGTTAAACGTGAGCGGTTTGCCCTCGGGGGCCAGCGGGAATTTCTCCGCCGTCAACGGCGGCTCGTCCACGCTGTCGGTGACCACTACGAGTTCTACCCCCGCCGGGAACTCAACTCTGACGGTGACCGGAACGAGCGGAAATCTCAGCCACTCGACCACCGTCACGCTGGTTGTGTCCGCGTCGCCCGATTTCGGGCTCACGGCCACACCCGCAACCCAGACCGTGGCTCCTGGCAGCGCCACCACTTACATGGTTCGGGTGACTCCTCTCAATGGCTTCAATGGCACCGTCTCGCTGAGTGCCAACGGCTTGCCAGCCAACGCTTCGGCCTCCTTCTCCGCCCTCGCCTCGGGGGTCTCCACTCTGACGGTCAGCACCGCCAATTCGACTCCGACGGGCAGTTCCACGCTCACGGTGACCGGAACGAGCCAAAATCTCAGCCACTCGACGACCGTCGCTCTGGTCGTGTCCGCGTCTCCGCCTTCGCCCGATTTCAGTCTGGCAGCCACACCTTCGACGCAAACCGCCACGGCGGGGGCCAGCGTAACTTACACTCTCACCGCCACAGCCCTGTCTGGTTTCAACGGGACCATCTTCTTCAGTGCCGGCAGCCTGCCCGCCGGAGTCACCACGACCTTTAATCCTTCTTCGCTCAATGGCGGGGGCTCCTCCACCGTGACGGTAGCAACCAGCTCCAGTACTCCGGCGGGAAGCTACACTGTTACCCTGACCGGAACCAGCGTCAACCTCACGCATTCGGCATCGGTAAACCTCACCGTGAATGCCGCGGCCGCGTCTGGTTTCTCGTTATCCGCCTCGCCCACACAGGAAACGGTCACAGCCGGAGCCAGCACGCAATACAACATTACCGTGACGCCCAGCAACGGGTTTAACCAAGCCGTCACTCTAAGCGTCAGCGGTTTGCCGACAGGTGCCACCGGAAGCTTCAACCCTGATCCCGTGGCCGGCGGCACCGGGTCTTCCACCTTGCTCGTCAATACCGCTTCCACGACGCCGGTGGGCAACTCGACCCTGACGGTTACCGGCACGGGCGGCGGCCAGACCCAGATGCTCTCCCTGCCCTTGACCGTCACCGCCCCGGGTCAGCCCATCAAGACGGTGTTCGTGATTCTGATGGAAAACCACAATTGGTCAGATATCACGCCCAGTGCTGCACCTTACATCAACAATACGTTGCTGGCCATGGGATCGCATGCCGAGCAGTACTTCAATCCGCCCGGAAACCACCCCAGCCTGCCTAATTATCTCTGGCTGGAGGCGGGAACCAATTTCGGGATTTCGGACGATAATGCCCCCTCTTCCAATCACCAGAGCACGACCGCGCATCTGGTGACCTTGCTGAAGAACGCCAATATTTCCTGGAAATCCTATGATGAGGATATCAGCGGCAGCTCCTGCCCGCTGACCAGCTCCGGAAAGTACGCCGTTAAGCACAATCCGTTCGTGTACTTTGACGATGTGACCAATACGCTGAGTACGACTTCCGCGTACTGCATCGCCCACGTCCGGCCTTACACCGAGCTCGCCACCGACCTCCAGAACAACACCGTGGCCAGCTACAATTTCATCACTCCGAATCTCTGTAACGACATGCATGACTGCAGCATCGCCACGGGAGATACCTGGCTGGCCAACAATATACCCATGATTATGAATTCCACCGCTTATCAACAGGGGGGCGTGATCTTTATCACCTGGGATGAGGGCGAGGGAGGCGACGGGCCGATCGGCATGATCGTCCTCTCTCCCAAGGCCAAGGGCGCTGGCTATAAGAACACCATCCACTACACCCACAGCTCGGCGCTGCGGACGATAGAGGAAATTTTCCACGTAACGCCATTATTGGGGGATGCTGCGAACGCAACTGACCTTCGCGATCTGTTTGCTTCGTTTCCATAACCCAATCCGTTTAAGTCGTTCTATGGCGGCAGGGCGCCTGACAGCGATCTTTCGGGCGCCCAGCCGTCACTTACCCCCTTTACCCGATTGTTCGGGCGCAACATTCGGAGACTGTGCGGCGCGGAACAAGCGCCCAAGAGCCACCCAATGTTACGTAGCACCCAGCCAGAGCCGGGCTGGACCTGCCTTTTCTCCGCTCCCGGGTGCGGACCAAGACCTGTCCGCTTTTTGGTTTTTTCTCTGGCGCTCCCCCCTCCCGCATGCTAACCCACCATGGGTCCGTCTCCTCAGCAAGCCGATCGTCGCTCCGCCCTCCGCGGCGCAACCGCCGACTTCTTCTCCGGCGCCACTTCCCCCAACGGTCGCGGCGAAAAGCCTCGACCTCAATCCTCTGGATCGCTCCACTGACCGTCTCCTGGCCGCCAGGTGGCTGCTCGACGATGCGCACCCCATGTTTTGCCAGCGTGCAGAATCTGCCGCGGGCCGGAGTTCTGGTCGCCATTCCTGCGCTCCCCGCCAGTGGCCTGCTCTCCACGGCGGAGAAAATTTACGGCAGCTTCGGCTCCGCATTCTACGGACTGCGCACCACCCTGCGGGCCTATGTGCTTTGGCCCTGCTGAGAATTTCTCGTCCTGAAGCGCTCAAAGAATATTCCCCGGAGAACTGGGTCGTCTGATACGTCTGGATCGCATGCCCGAAGCTAAGACTCTGCGCCCCAAACCCGCCCGCTTAGCCGCTCTCAAGAACGGCTATCAACTGGGTCGTGAGATCGCTCGGCAACAAGTGGCGGAGCGGGGAATCTTGAAAATGGTCGCCTTCCAGATCGAGAGTGATCTCGTGGCGATGATTCGCCCCACTACAAACGAGTACAAGACGAAGGACGCACTCTGGTGCAAACCATCCTGCAGGATGCACTGCATGACAAAACAAGTTTGCAATGCGAGCGTGCGTCACGGTTCGTGCTCGCTGCCCCTCACCCGGCGCTGGTGCTAAGCGACAGCTTATCGACTTATCGAAAGCAGCCATATGGCGTCTCCGGTAACCGCACGATCCCAACATCCCAGACACCAGGCGATGTCTTCTTGCTATGCGATTTGACCGAGCTTATCGAGTTCTTCCGGAAGACACTCAGGGCCGAACACCTGCTGGAGATGCTGGAGTTCGTTGCCCATGGGACAACCCCCGTGGTTTTAGGCGTGAGTCGTGGGGTGGATTTGAATTTTGGAATTGACACCCGCAAAACTGCGGCAGGCGAATCCGAGACAGGCTGTCCGTGAAGTTCTCCTGTACCTGCACAAGCAAGGTCGAAGCTTCGGGGGTTGTGGGGTTAAGGTTTTCCCTGATGGCGCCGCTCTTGCCTGCGATGTCGACGCCCGGTTTTCAGGCGAGGAACTGCAAGCCGACATCGTACTGACGGCCAGAGCGCCGCTTTCTGCTCCAACGAACAGTCAGGAGAGTTTCCGTAAAAGGGGGTGACGGACGCAATGCCGTCGGTCCTTGCCGCTGTGCATTGACTCCTTCTATCTAGGTTGTTGACAGCTTGATCGAGGGCGAAGAAAGCCGATGCGGACTGCCATTTTCAACTGATGGCTATCCTTGAGACCGCCTCCTAACTGTGGCAGGAGAGAACTTCATTTCGCTTCGTTCCCTTCATCCTTGGCATCGGCTCCGTGCTCCGTCGGGATGACGACTTGCGCCCGGCAGGCGGCCGCCGTCGAACAGTTGTGCTACGTACTTGTCCTTGCACTTTCCGGAGCAGAAATGAACGGCCAACCGATCGGCAGCGCTGGACTCTTTCCAGGCTGACAGGATGTGGATCTCGCGATGAACCGCGGTTACGCCCACCATTTCCGCTGCACGTCCCAAAATCCAAGGTGCGTTTGCCTTCTTAGTCCTGCCGCACCAATCGCAGGCGTAGTGAATCATGCTTCTTACCTCCTAGCTCCTGTCTGACCGGGCTGCGACAGATTTACGTCGCGACGGATACCGACGTCTTCTCTCGGTGACGACACGACAGCTGTTGGTCCGGCCCCGAGTGCAGGGCGACGAAGCGAGCGGACGGCGACAATCGCCCTGCGTACCTCAGGTAGGTGTCGATCGACGCCACGACGCCGTGAGCATCGATATCAAACACGTCAATGCCCAGCAGAGCGTAATCATATTCAGGATCAATCACGATACCCTTGTCCAGCACGCGGTCGAGAATCCTGATGGATTGAGTGCCGCTCGTGGTACGCTTGCTGATCGTTTGAAATCTTTGACCGAGGTCGTTTGGACGGTTGATGGAGATTCTTTTCCAACCCAGGTCCGGACTTCTGCTCATACCCCATCACGCTGAAATCGGTCGGCGAGCAGAGAACCAATCCTAAATTTACGCCCCTGTCTGTGCGAAACCGGAGGCGGGACGAGTGGCTCCGAATCCTTGGGCCTTTCGCTGCAGCGACCCAAACGGACCGTTTCTTCATTAAATGCCCAAACCTCCAGACTGGTTCGTCTCGGCCTGACTGTTGCAACTTTCGTCGACCCACATGCCATCCCCGATGAGGGAGAACAAGTTGCATCCTATTCCGCCTCAAGTCTGCGCACAATCAGGTGGTTTCCGGGTTTATCTGCCGGGGAACGCTCTATTTTCCCGCGCTACAATACTGCCTGCCGCCAGAAGCTGTGTCCGCCGCCCGCTTTTTCATCGCCCGTGTCGTAAAGCTCCCGCCAGGAGCGCGCGCGCTACCTCTGCTTCCCGCTTCTGGGTAAGCGAGGAAGGCCAAGTTGTGCTGGCGTTTCTTGCGCAGCTGGGCGATGAAGCTGGAGTACTTTTTGGCGAAGTGATCGCGGAGTTGTTCAAACTGCTGCCGCGCAAGCTCGGGTTTCCAGGAGGATTTGACGGCTCGCCACCTCTGTTGAAACTCGATGCTGTCGGGTTTGTTGAGATGGTTTTGGTTTTGCGTTGCTGGGCATAGCAAAAAAAGGTGAACACCGGCGCCGGGAAACAGACTTTGGGTGATGTGGAGGAATCCAGAACAATTGTCGTGCACGAGAATGCAGCGGGCTTTCAGCGACGCTGGACATCCAGCCGCTACGCAACACGAGAGTGCCAAACGAACACAGGCGGGACACCACCCAGTCAGGGCTGGAGCAAACCGTGCCTAATCGCATAGCGCACTAAGCTCGCGGTTTCATGGATATCCAGTTTCCGCATGAGCCGGACCCTGTGAGATTCAGCCGTCTTTGTGCTAATTGCCAGTAAGATGGCAATTTCCTTCGTCGACTTTCCTTCGCCAACGAGTTGAAGAACTTGGCGCTCCCGCGACGTGAGGGGGTCCGCCAGAAGATCTGTTTTGGACAGAAACGCCCCCACAACCGCCTGGGAAACGTTGGGGCTGAGATAGACTCTCCCTTGGCAAACGTGTTGAATGGCATGGATTAAGTCAGTGGCAACCTGACTCTTCAACACATATCCCTTCACCCCAGCGCGGAGTGCTTCTGTGACGTATTGATCCTCGTCATGCCGTGTCAATAGGATCGTTTTCGTACTCGGGAAAGACTTTTGCAACTCGCGAGCAGCGTCAATCCCGTTCAAGAGCGGCATGCTGACGTCCAGGATAGCGATGTCAGGGCGGATGCTGGGGACCAGCCTGACGACCTCGTGGCCGTTGGACGCCTCGGCGGCGACCTGGATGCCCTCTCGTTCCAAGAGCGCCCTTAAACCCTGGCGGACAATCGCATGGTCGTCTGCGAGAAGAACTCGAATTGGCATTTTATTTCTCCACCGGAATTCTGACGAGCAATTCCGTGCCTCGGCCCGGCTCTGAGTCGATTTGCAAGGTCCCTCCCACCGCATTCAGGCGCTCCCGGATTCCAACCAGTCCTAGACCTTTCTGCTCCCTCTGCGAAAGAACTGTGGAAACGTCGAAGCCCACCCCATCGTCACGGATCCGGCAATGTAGATTCTTCACAACGCATGTGAGCCGAATCTTCACGTTCCTGGCCCGCGCATGTTTGGTGACGTTGGTGAGCGCTTCCTGAACGATGCGATAAAGGGCGGTTTCAATCTTCGGCGCGTAACGGACCTTCAGGGAACTCTGGATCCCGATCGTAAGCTCCGATCTCTTTGAAATGCCATCGACAAGGAATTGCAGCGCCGGCAGCAAACCTAGGTCGTCTAGCATCGTGGGCCGGAGTTCGTGGGAGAGCCTTCGCAAGTGGTTTTCCATCTGATCGAGAATGGTACTAACCTCCTGAAGACGTTCCCGCAGAGAGGGACTCACTTCCTGAGCTAATCCCGACATAGCTAGGCGTGCAGCAACGAGGAGCTGTCCCGCCTCATCGTGGACAGTGTGGGCGATCCGCTTGATCTCATTTTCCAGTGTTTCGTTCAGCTGGCGGAGAGCCAAAATCGCTTCTCGGAATCCACGATGGGTCATTTCATACGGAGAAAGACTCTCGCTGAAAAATTCTTTGGCCCTGTCAAAATCCTGCTCAAGGGCTGCAGAGCCGCTCATACGCTGTAACACGCTGGCGAGGGCGTCGTGGTGTATGGCTGCAATATCTAGTACGCCGATGCCATCGCCTAGGGCTGTGCGACCAATCTCATAGGCGCTTCGCAGCGCGCTTTCGCCTCCACCCGACAGATATTCTTCGAGACCCTTTGCGTACGAATGTTCCACATCTATTGGCTTATCCTGTTGAATGTTTTGTCTGCCATTCATGTGCTGCCTCCCACGTACCGTGCGACCAGCACGAGGGCGTCGTCGGTCGGTTTCGAGTACCGGGCCAGTATGTGTTCAGCGGCTTTTTGTGGCAGATGGTTCCGGACCAGTTGCCGGGCGAAGTCGCTCTTGATGCCATCGGTAGATAAGACCAGTGTATCCCCGACGGATACGGAAAGCATTGCTGCCTGGAGCGTCGGCAACTCGACGCCAACTACACCGGAGCGAAGCAACAATGATTCTTCCGGGAAAACCGGAGTTGCAGCACAACGAAGCAAGACACCCTGCACGTTCCCCACCCCTAACCACGTCATCAGCCCCTGGGCCACGTTGAACGACGCGATGCTCATGACCACACCTCGCGTCGCGCGTAGCCCTTCGTGGCACCGCTGAACCACTGTCACGACCGGCTCTTCCGCGCGCGCCGCTAGGGTTGCCAGGGCAATGCGGGCAGCGGACGCAGCTTCGTCTCCATGTCCGAGTCCATCAACAGCCGCAAGCAGCACCCCTCTGGGAAACGGCTTCACAATGTGTCGGTCTCCAGAACTGGATTGCCCCAGCAGCGCGCGAGCAGCGACACCCCATTCGATCGCTGAGGATGCTAAGGTTTCCATTTCTTCGCTGTGACGGTCGTGCCTTGATTCTCTTCGGAAACTATCTCAAACTCATCGACAAGCCGCTTTACGCCCGGTAGTCCCAGACCCAGACCTCCCGATGTCGAAAACCCGTCGTGCATGGCTCGCTGGACGTCAGCGATACCGGGTCCGTCGTCATGGGCGATGACCTGAATGCCTTGACGGGTCGAGCCGTTGATCACTTTGACTCGGATATTCCCCGATGCGGCGTACGCAACAATGTTCCGTGCTAGCTCGGAGATGGTAGTAGCGATCAAGGTGGCGTCTCCCGAAGAGAAGCCGAGAGCGGTCGCCAGTGAACGCCCCTTCTGACGAGCAACTATAATGTCCTGGTCTGAATTGATGGGGACCTGGATTTCGTCTTCCACATTTACAATCTCTTATCCGTACTGCTGAACTCTTGATTCAAATGAACTAAACCCTCTTCTAGGTCCAGTGCTGTAGTCACATTTTCGAGCTTCAATCCCAATTGCACCATGGCAAAGGCAACTTCCGGCTGGATGCCGACGATCACCATTTTCGCTCCGCGCAGACGGACCATTTGTGCGATATCGCGCAGGGTGCGCGAGGCAAACGAGTCCATCACGTCCAGCGAGGTCACGTCTACGATAACGCCGCGGGATCGGCAACGTACCACCCGCTGGACCAGCGCCGAACGAAGTTGAAGCAGATCTGAATCTGTCAACGCTGACTGCACGGTCGCAATCAGGAAGTATCCTTGTTTGAGAATCGGAACGTCCACAAGCGAACTCCTCCCCACGGCTTAAGAGGCTTCGGCAAGCGGTAGAACTCTGTATCCAAGCAGGCGCTCGGCCTGTTCGATGCCACCCTGAAGGTCGCCAACAGTATTCATCTTTCCCAGATCCACTCCGATATTCACGATCGTTTGGGCAATTTCGGGAGACAGCCCGGTGACGATGACCGTCGCGCCCAGCAGCCGCGAGGCTTCCACCGTCTGCACCAAATGGTTGGCGACGCTGGCGTCGATGGCAGCCACGCCGGTAATGTCAATTACGACAACCTTGGCACGGTTGGTTCGGATTCCGCGGAGCAGCTGTTCGGTCAACTGACGGGCACGCTGTGGGTCAATAACGCCGATAATCGGCAAGATGAGCAGGCGCTCGCGAACCTGCAAGACCGGCGTCGAGAGCTCGCGAATAGCCTCCTGTTGCTCACGAATAATGCGCTCGCGCTCTTGCACGAAGCCGACCGCCACCGTGTTCGCGATACGGTTTGCAGCTGGTTCGTAAGAGTCGAGGATGCGGCTCAGCATATCGAAGTCTGATTGATACTTGGCAAACAGGGAGCGGGCGAGGACGTCGCGTAGCAAGAGCACAATGCCCACGACTTCATGTGTTTCCACACCGCGCGGAATGATGCGCTCCGACAGATTACGCGCGTAGGCCTGAATTGCCTCGAGGGTTCCCGTCTCCAATGCCTCCACGTAGTTGTCGTAGACCGAAGTGGTTTCGGCAAAGATTTCTTGCTTGGTCATCGCAGTCAGCAATTGTGCTTCGGTGATGCGCCGTGCCCACTCTTCGCGGAGTTGCGTACGGTGCTGCCGCAGGTGCGCGACCAGTTCACCAAGGAGGAGAGAAGTTGGCTTAACTTGCCGCAGGCTACCGCTGTACTCCTCCTCGATTTGCGTGTTTCCCGGATTGCTATTCGTTGGAGCCATGGGATTACACTCCCCGTTCACCTTGAGGTTTATGGCCACTAGAAGTCAGCATTTGTGTGGGTAGGATTTACCACATCGACCCGCAACCGGCTAGCAGGTAAATGCTGTATCCCATTTGGGGAATATACCTGACGGCGTGCAGTCGTTTCATGATTCGGGACACGACACCAGGCGACTCTCTTCGGTCCACGCGGTCTCGACAAGCTGGCGAAGAGAATCCTTCGAATTCGAGCAGGGCTCCAAAGAAACTCGCTCGCAAGTTGTTGATGCACAAGATCGCGCTTATCACGCTGTGACAGATGTGGCTACAACTTGCTACCCAAATAAACCTGTGTTCCAGCCGGCAATTCCGAGGCCTGGGGTCCGCCCAATCCGGCCCGCCAGAGGCCGATCCAATGACATCGCCCTTGGACGCGGCAATGCGGTTTTCCCCGGGTACGCTTGTGGTATTCGTCCTCAATTGGATGCCTTGTTTTACCCGATTCCTTCCCTCAGAGCACGGTGCTAAATGATGTGAGTGGAACCCGCTGCATGGGAGAGGGCGGATCAGCTGGCTAATGTGTAAAGGGACGGGAGCGGAATGACGGGGCAGGCGATCATCAAGGCCATTCTGGCAGGCGAACGCGATCCGCAGCAACTGGCTGCATTTCGTGATCGGCGGCTAAAGGCGAGCGAGGAGGAAATCGCGCGCAGTCTGCAAGGCAATTGGCAAGATGATCTGCTGTTTGTGCTGACGCAGGAGCAGGATGGCTGCGAGTTCTGTCAGAGGCAGATGGCCGAAGTGAGACCAGCGGCGGCTCCAGCACTACCTCCAGTAGATGGCAGATTGCAGGCAAGATGCCAGTGTTCCACAAGAGACGCGGAAGGAACGGCTCAAGAAGAAGAAAGGAAATAAACCGCAGTTTGACTTGCGCCGAGAGCTGTTTCGCATGACCGGTAGCGACCCGACCCAGATCGATGCGATTGACGTTATGACCGCGATGACGATCGTCAGTGAAGCCGGATGGGAAACGAGCAGATGGAAAACGGAGCACCATTTTGTTTCCTGGTTGCGGCCGTGTCCGGACAATCGAATCAGTGGCGATGAGATCATCGCTAAAGGTCGGCCGCTGACCAACAACAGGGTGACCATCGCTTTAAAGATGGCAGCCAGCACATTACGGGTTAGCGATACGGGCCTGGGCGCTCAGTTTCGCCGGCTGAGAACCAAGCTCGGAGCCACAGTCGCTATCAAAGCCATGGCAGGCAAGCTGGCCCGACTGGTCTACCGCATGCTGCGTTACGGCTTGCAATACGTGGATAAAGGAGTCCACTTCTGCGAAGCCCGACACCGCCAGCTACAGATCAATCATCGGAAGTGGAAAGCCGCCGGGTTCGGATTCCAAATCACCGAAGCGCTGCTTAAAGGGCAAGCTTTCTGGGGGGAACGGACATGACTATGTCGGTCCCGACTGGCCGATCCGAAAAACGGATTGCGAGGGCAGCGGCCGTAGAAATTTGTCTCCAGGATGAACCAATGCTTAAAGAAGGAGCATCGACCGAAAACGTGAGTGCCCACGGCGCACGTGTTCTTATGAAACGGCAGTTGCGGCCGGGGCAGCAGGTGCTGGTTACCTGTCCCCAGGAGGGCGTACGGTCGCCAGCGCGGATCGTTTACTGTCACAATTTGGGGGGGCCTACGTTTGCTGTTGGTCTGGAACTGTCCGGCCGGGTGGATTGGGCAAGGCCGTACTAGAAGCTCGATGGTTTGCCTCCGCGAAGCTCTGTGGCACGTTTGAGTGCTTTGGCGAAACGTGGAGCAGACCAGGCGTTCAGGCGTTCGTGAAGAGGATGTAGTCCGCAGCGGGGATTCAGGGTAGGTTGCGAAGCCAGATCCTTTCCCTTCTCCGGGTCCCCACCGACCGCCAGCTTGTGCACCGGGGTGGGAGGCCACCCGGGCGGCATCCTTGGCATCTTCATAGCACGCAGGCGATCGACATCACGGTTGGTATTGTTCGCAGTGGGTATATTACGATTTTCACCTTGAAAGCGACAACAAGGCGGGAAGTAAGGATGTCTAGTGCACTGATCGCGGCAGGCGCCATCCCGCACGGAGCGAAGGGAAAAATCAACCGTGTGTTCGGTTAGCCGGAATCCATGGTCGCTGACGTCTGGTCCTGTTGTTGGCCACATCTCCTTGTACACGGGTACCGTAAAGCATCGGGCTGCAGTTCCGACACGTGGGCAGAATGTCGTCTCGGGCGAACCATAACGTTACTACATTTCCCTATGTCTGGTTGCCAGCAGCAAACGCTCTCAAGGCTAACCGGACCGGGGCGAAGTGTTCCATATCCCCGCCGCGTATTACAAGCGTGGCGCTAGCGAGGTTGTACAGTGCAAAACATCCGTTCACGGCGGAGGGCGACCACATTCGCCCTGCTCGGCACCTCAGGTTTGAAAGGAATTTTCACATTAATCTGTACTGCAGTGTTCGGCATTGGGCGCAGTAAATTTCCGTCTGCGCTCTGGGCGCTCGAACCGCCGGTTCTGCACACGTGGGACTCCAAAAACCGCACCGGGGGCATGGTTCAATCCGGCCAAACCGAGCAAGGTGCAGCTATGCATTGGTCGCGGCCGCTTCTGTTTTCCGCCCTTGCAGCCTTCCTTGCATTTTCACCTGGGTGTGCTTCAGGACCTAAGACGTCGTCCGCGGGGGCAGGAACATTCTCGATTAGTGTCTCGCCGGCACAACAGACAGTGACTGCTGGAAGTGCAACGACCTACGTCGTGACTATCACTTCGTCGAACAACTTCAAGGGAACAGTCAATCTGGGTGCAGCGGGCGTGCCGTCCGGCGCCTCTGCGACGTTTAGTCCTTCTTCGCTAAACGGCGGCGGCTCCTCAACCGTGATGGTATCGACGGCCTCCAGTACAGCGGCGGGAACCTACACCCTCACCCTGACCGGAACCAGCGTCAACCTCACGCATTCGGTGTCGGCCACCCTCGCGGTCAATGCCACCGGCTCGGCTTTCTCGTTATCCGCCTCGCCCACGCAGGAAACGGTCACAGCCGGAGCCAGCACGCATTACAGCATTAGCGTGACTCCCAGCAACGGGTTTAACCAAGCCGTCACTCTAAGCCTCAGCGGTTTGCCGGCGGGCGCGAGCGGAAGCCTCAACCCTAATCCGGTGCCGGGCGGCACCGGCTTCTCCACCCTGCTCGTCCAAACCGCTTCCACCACGCCGGTGGGCAGCTCGGTGCTGACCGTTACGGGGAGCGGCGGCGGTCAGAGCCAGATGCTCCCGCTGCCTCTGAACGTGATCGCCCCGGGTCAGCCGATCAAGACGGTTTTCATTATTCTGATGGAAAACAACAATTGGTCGTCGATCAAGGGCAACGCGACTGCGCCTTACATCAACAATACGTTGCTGGCCATGGGATCGCATGCCGAGCAGTACTTCAATCCGCCCGGAAACCACCCCAGCCTGCCTAATTATCTCTGGCTGGAGGCGGGAACCAATTTCGGGATTTCGGACGATAATGCCCCCTCTTCCAATCACCAGAGCACGACCGCGCATCTGGTGACCTTGCTGAAGAACGCCAATATTTCCTGGAAATCCTATGATGAGGATATCAGCGGCAGCTCCTGCCCGCTGACCAGCTCCGGAAAGTACGCCGTTAAGCACAATCCGTTCGTGTACTTTGACGATGTGACCAATACGCTGAGTACGACTTCCGCGTACTGCATCGCCCACGTCCGGCCTTACACCGAGCTCGCCACCGACCTCCAGAACAACACCGTGGCCAGCTACAATTTCATCACTCCGAATCTCTGTAACGACATGCATGACTGCAGCATCGCCACGGGAGATACCTGGCTGGCCAACAATATACCCATGATTATGAATTCCACCGCTTATCAACAGGGGGGCGTGATCTTTATCACCTGGGATGAGGGCGAGGGAGGCGACGGGCCGATCGGCATGATCGTCCTCTCTCCCATGGCCAAGGGGGCTGGCTATCAAAACACCGTCCACTACACCCACGGCTCGACGCTGCGGACGTTGGAGGAGATCTTCCACGTAACGCCATTATTGGGAGATGCCGCGAACCAGACGGATCTTAGAGATCTGTTTGCTTCGTTCCCATGACGAACGTCCTTTGAGTTTCAGCGGGCCGGCGCCGTGAAGCGAGAAAAAAACCGCCGCTGTGGGTTGTGGCAACGAACCCAGCGAACCGTGTACTTGAAAAGCCAGCACACTGATTGAGGGGCTTGATCCACCTTGTCCATGAAACGCCGGATCACCTTCGCGCGCGGACACGCACATAAGCCATCCCAGCGGGCTCCCCTACGTCACGTGCCCTCGGGAAGATGAAGATCCCTCTTCCCGCGCTTGGCAGAGGGCGGGATGAAAGGACGGCGCCAGGCGCACCCGCGGAAAGTATTCCCACTTCGCCTTGTTTCCTAATTTAACCCGCTCAAACTCCGCTCCGAGTCGGGTTACAATGATAAGTGTCTCGCAAACGGATCCTCCTCCCCCGTCACATTCTGCTCGATTCCTTGACACTGCCGCACCTGGAGCGTAATTTAATTCGTAGCTTTATCGGCCAGCGTCAATACCCAGGTATATCTGCATCAGACAGAGGTCTAGAAATGGTCCGATAAGAAAAATTGCTGGGTCGTATACTCCTTGCGGTTTCAGATCGTCCACTTCGTGTCTGAAACAGCCGGAATCGTATGGAGCGCCCGTTCATAGGTTCGAGAAGTTGCCTCCCCCCCCTCGCCTGTGTCAGTGTCGCACCAAGCAAATACCCATAAGTGGAAAAGCTAAGGGTGGAGTCGTGCGATTTTCGCAGGACGGTCGCCACCATTTTTCGGGAATACAGTGCAAAGGCCTATTGCCAGCTCTGCCGGAGCCCAGCTCCGGCGCCAGACCGGGAAACATCCTGGCCAGTCAGTTCTACACTCGCTGGGCTTCCTGGTGGCGGATGCTTCGTTGAGGCTCCTTTTTGCCAACCACGAGGCACGTGCGATTCTGAGCTACCCGGAATCGCCGCTGCACAACCTTGCCGACGCATTTAACAAACAAGTGCGGCCCAGTCTTCTCCGTGCCCAGGACTCTTCATCAAACCGGAATCTCGCGCAGGTCAAGTCGGGACGCCGGACGTATTTCTGTCGCGCGTTTCTTCTGGACCGCGATGCCAAAGATTCCCAACCCACGGCAGTCCTGATAATGCTGGAGCGAGGGATGTCTGGATCTATGGCCCTGTCCCAACTGTCCCGGCATTTCCGCCTTACTCGTCGAGAGCAGGAAGCAGTGGCGTTACTGCTGCAGGGACTCAACAACAACGAAATAGCCGAACATATGGGGATCTGCGCGAACACCCTCAAAAACTTTCTGCGCCTGGCCGCGATAAAGATGGGGGTTCCCACTCGCTCCGGAATCGTGAGCAAGATCCTGGAACTGGTTTTGTCTTCCGGCAGCTCTTAGCCGAACTAGCCGCAAGGGAAGGCGGTGTGAGGGCCTGCGGCGTTATGTTGGATGGACACAAGCGAGGCCTGGCGACGTCATGCAACCCCATCTTGCTCAAACGCTATAGTGCCAGAGAAGTATGGAAGTGCTATATCCACGCTGCTGCGGCATCGCGGAACCGACATTCACAGAAAGATCAAAAAAGCATCACCGTTTGTGTTCTCATCCGCGAGACCGGCCGAAAGGAACAAAAGCATATACGCGAGTTTGGCACCACGACTTCCGAGATCTTGAGTTGTGGAGACTGGTTGCGAGATCTGGGAGTAACTCACGTCGCCAGAGCTTACGTTTCACACTGCACCTCACTTGGTCGTTGCCAGGAGGTTCCGTTCCAGGATCTTCGTAAGGCGATACCGGTTCTTATCGTTGCATAAATGGGCACGCGAGACCGACATTACGCCAGGCTTTAAGTTGCTTGGTACAGATGCCGAGTAGTTGCGCCATCTCATCCAGCGTCAGCATTCTCTCCGCCCGCAACCGCTCGAAACGACTCTTCAGTCCAGATTTGATTCTCATGCGAACGATCATGCCGCCAGTAAATGGCTTGCCATAGCCGGACACCGAACCGCTTGAGTTCAGGATTTTGCGATGGCATCGCGAGAATGGCCATCAAATAATCGATCGCTCTCGGCAACTACCGACGGTTGAGTTGCCGTCACCCTGCGCGAACGCGACAGTTCGAGTAATACCTCACGGCCTCCGCCACATGCAGGAGTCGATGGGCTCTGAAAGGATTTCCTTAGATACTTAGGTCTCACAGGGTCGGGTGCCGGGTTAGTCCAAGGGACTAGATGATTTGAATGGAGGATTTCTCCCACTCGATTCAGGTAATCACTGGATTGCAAGCTGGTGTGCAGCTGTTAAGTTATGCGCGGGCTCAAATGAAATTCGGTTCACAAATCAGGGACTCAGAGGGCGAAGCCGTCTCCTCACCTGCCAGTTGGCAAAGCAGTCTTTGGAACTGCATCCGTTAGTTGCCATCTTTACATGATTCCAGTGATAACACCTCCCTTTCACCGGCCCACTGGCTGAAATCAGCCAGGGCAGACTGATCATCGACGCCACGGGAAACTAACCACCACAAAAGCATATGCATAACTCAACCTTACGTTCAGGATAGTGGGCCGATGTTTCAGAAATGTTAAGGCTGAGTTAAGTTTCTGTGAAAATTTCGGCGCGGCAAGCCTGAAAAAGTAGCCAGGTCTTGCTTACGGGCGAAATTGCCGGTTCCATTCTGAGTAGCTGTTCTGTGGACCGCCGAAATGCATACCGCGAGTTACCAGGCGGAAACGAAACCATCCACCTTGCAATGCCGCAGAGCAATATACGCTTCCAGAAACATTTGAAGCTGATGACACAACGATGGCGGCCCTTCCACGAGGCGCGTAAGACTCTGCAGGCGACAGTCTGCATTGTTTTTCCGAGCCCGCAACTCGAAACTTTAGCCTCGAGAGCGCGCAATTTGTTCGCGCAGAATACTCGTAACTCCCCGGAGAGGAGAAGTACAGCTTGACCCTTCAACAATTTGCTGGCGAACAACTAAGTTCGGCATCGTCACCACCATATCCCCCTGAAAAGGGGGCTGGAACAGAAGCTCCGATATCGCTGATGGCCTATTCTCACGACGGTTTCGGGTTGGGACATGTCCGCAGAAACACTAACATCGCAGCTCGCTTCGTTCGGGACACACCAGGATCGAACGCGCTCCTTGTGGTGGGCTGCTCGCCCGGGGCCTTCTTCAGGTCCGGGGCAGGAGTCGACTTCATCAAGATTCCTTCCATTGTCAAGGTCGATACGGAAGTTTGGCGTCCACGCAGCCTTCAGATGAGTGAAGAGAAGATAAGGGTGATCCGTACTCGCCTTATACAACAAGCGGCCGATACCTTTAGGCCGGACATTTTCCTGGTAGATTACACACCCACTGGAGTGTGGGGGGAACTCTTGCCTACCTTGAGTATGCTCAAGCAACGCAAGGACCCTCCTGTCATTGTCCTTGGGATAAGGGACATCCTAGATGCTCCGGAAGTGACTTGCAAGGCGTGGCGGCAAAAGGGAGCCTACGAGGTAATCAGCAAGTACTATGACGAAATCTTGGTTTATGGATCCCAAGATGTGTTCGACACAGCCGCCCAGTACGGACTCGACACTGTGGTCCAGGGAAAAATTAGATACTGCGGGTACGTTTGCACCGAAGAACCGTATAAGACCAAGGAGCGGATGCGAGCGCAGCTTCAACTAAGCAAGGATAAGTTTATTGTGGTCACGGCTGGCGGAGGCCATGATGCCTACCCGATGATGATGGCGTGTATTGAGGCCTTCCAACTACTCGGCAAAGATCTCGCCTTTGAAGCACTTCTGATCACCGGCCCCCTGATGGAACCTCAGCAGCAAGAAGCTCTTCAAGTACAGGCAGAAAAGCTGGGCGTACGCCTCCTGACCTGTGTGGAGGACAGTCTGAGTTACATCAGCGCAGCGGACCTTGTCGTCACGATGGCGGGCTACAACTCTTTATGCGAAGTCTTGCACTTGGGGAAAAAAACCTTAGTAATCCCGCGCTGCGGACCCAGCGCTGAACAGCAGACGCGTGCCAGACTTCTTGCCGATCGGAGACTGATCGACATGATTGATCCCCGCGATTTGTCTCCAGAACTCCTGGCGGAACGGCTGAGGGAAGACTTAGAGCGAGACGACTACCCCATTTTTGACAGGGCTGTAAGGCTGGACGGCGCCGCGCGAGCAGCCGCCCAACTTTCGGAACTTGTTGTGAAGCCAGCATGTCCTGAACCCGGCGTAATGGACCCTCACCGGAGTTCGCTAAAGCCGATGTTGGTGCCTTATGAGAACGTGGCGTAGAGTTCCAGGACGCGCCGCCTCCACGATCTCGGGCCTCGTGCCGGAGGTTCTGGGGTCGCACTCGCGGGTGCAGAATATTCCAATTCGGTTTCTCACTAACTTTCATATTGCTCTGCATTGCTCTGCTCAATTACGACATCAAAACCACATGATGAGTAACTACTGCGAGCCTCTGGACGAACCTCTTTAATCCCAAAGCTCGTGAAGGGCGGGCAGAGTTCGCCAAGCATCAAGAGTCTCCTTTGCGAGTTGCTTAGCACTCTTTGCACGTCCGTCCTTTCTTAGGTTTTTCGCCGACACCTCCCAAATGCTGCGAGAGTCGTAACCCTTGGTGCCGTTCGAGGACGAGGGCCCTCGCATGAAAGAGCAGGAAGTTGGAAAAGAACATGTATGAAGGCGTTCACCGCTCTGTGGATTCTGCGCCCGTGATTCCTCCCAGGCGTGGCGACCCAGACACTTCAGCCTTGGCGGCCTCGCTTGATCCCGATGAGTTGGTCAATCAGATTGGTCTGCTTACCTCCTCCCAATGGCCCTGGGGAGTCCCGCAGGGGGTTCAAATACAGCTGCTGTGCTCTCATCCGGAACCTCATTGCACTTTCGAGATCGTTCTCCGCACTCAGAGTGGATGCCGACGCCTGATTGGCAAGGTCTATGCCACAGATCACCACGACGTGTATCGACTAATGGAGAGACTAAGGCTGGCAGGTTTTGGCCCGGAAGCAGAATTCTCGATTCCCCAACCGGTCGCCTATCTTCCATCCTTGCACCTGCTCTTGCAGGAAAAGGTCGAGGCAACGTCGGCGGAAGAGATTTTCAAACATAGGGATGGACGCCACTGTGCTGCAGCTGCTGAGCGATGCGCGCGATGGTTGGCGCACTTTCAGACTGTAGCTCCGCCCTCAGGTCGAATCTCGGGGATCGAGAGATTTCTGACGAGTGCTGAACGCAAGTGCCGCCTTATATCCGAGGCAGGCGGGCCTTTGGCTACCAAGTCCGAGCAACTGCTTGAACGGTTGAGGGCTGCCGCGCCGTCCTCCGGAGCCGCTCCGACGTGCGCCGGCCACGGCGACTATTACGTACACCAGATCATTCTCGCGGAAGGACGTACAGCAGTCTTCGATTGGGACCTTTACGACATCGCCGACCCCGCGCGCGACGTCGCACAATTTATTGTCAGCCTGAAGCAACTGGCGATGAAGCATCTTGGCTCGATCCGAGCGCTGGACGGCGCTGCCGAAGTGTTTCTTAGGACCTACCTGGCCTCGGGCGGCCATCCACAGGTGGAGATGTCGCTGCCTTTTTACAAAGCCGTGTTCTGGCTAAAGGGACGGACAAGGGCCATTCAGACGAGGGCCCCAGGGTGGCGGGACCGAGCCGCGATCATGCTCGATGAAGGTCTTCGAAGCTTGGTGGGCTAGGATCGCAGCAATGTCGAGCCGCCTACTAACTGCCCGCATCCACCCTTGGTAGCGGGAAGGCTTTCAGCGTTTTCGCGAATCGCGATCGCCGCGCCAGGCCCGGATGTTGACCGCAGGTGGGGCTGCAAGAGTATGTCTTTGAAGGAAGTAAGGTAGTCCGTCATGAACATCGTCGAGGCGCTGTCGGGACGCACTAAGTTGAAAGGCATTCGATGGGTGCTGCTCTCCGCCACCGCCCGTTGGGTGTTACGGGATCAGCTGAGATCACTTCTATCCGCCGGGGCCATCCTGGGACCATGTCACCTAAGACATGTGAGATTCAAGCTGGGCCAGGGGCTCACGGCCTTCTATGACGTGCAAGTGCGGATCCGGGCCATCGACGCCTATCAGGTTCGTCCCATCGCAGTAACCTGGGGACTGGATGGAGACACAGATGAGCGAAACGGGGAGGCTGATCTAGCCAAGATGCAGGCCGAGGCGGTGCACCGCGGTGTGGCCGCACCCTTCCTGCAACTCATGTCGGATTTGCCAAGGTGGAGCATGCGGGTCCGGGTCTCGCCGCTGGATGCGCGATTCATCCAACTGGCTCGCATGTCGGATGCGGGGTACGTGCGCGCTATGCTCGCGGCCGCCTACGGGTCGGATGGCGTAGCATCGGATCAGCGCCGAATCGGCCAGTACACCGTTACCTATATCAAATATCGCCCTGGTAAGCGCCACGTGCTGCGCTACAACCCCCTAGACGGGGTAGCCGCAACGGTGTTCGCCAAGCTTTACGCTGGCCAAGACGCAGAGCACGCCTTCCGCGTGGCGACCTACGCGGCAAATTGGCTCGCCGAGCACGCAGAGGGCGTAAGCTGCGCGCGGCCGCTAGCTTACGTGGCTGAGGATTCGGTTGTCCTCTACCCGCAAGTTTTCGGTGCGCCACTCACCGACCACCTGCGGTACCCCAGTGGCGGCCGCCTTCGTTGCTTGGAGCGAACCGGGGCAGCTCTCCGCGCCTTGCACGATTTGCCCGAGGCGTTTGCCGGCCGGCTCGGGCAACATGATTTTGCGGCCGAGGTTCGGGAGACCACGCGGGCGAGCCATCATATCCGCGCGCTGCTGCCGCACGTCGGGTCAGCGATTGAAGCGCTCCTCGACCGTGCGCAAGAATTGCATGAGCGACTGCCTCAGGAGCCGCCAACCTTTACCCATGGGGACCTCAAATCCAAACACATCTGGGTCGCCGCTGGCGGGCTTACCGTGATCGATTTCGACAACTCTCGCCTGGCGGACCCGGCAATTGACGTCGGAAAGTTCCTAGCGGATATGGAGTTCTGGCACGCCTCCCACAACCGGCCCGGAGTGGAGGAGGCACAGGAGAGTTTCCTGGCAGGGTACGCTCGCAGCGCGCCCAAGGAGCGCTTGATCCGCGCCCGTCTGTACCAGGCTGTCAAGTTGGTCAAATATGCTGTCCGTCAGGTGCACCCGTTCGATCACGATTGGGCCTCCCGTACGGCATGGCTGGTTGGCCGGGCCCGGGCGGTGATGAAGGAACTTCAGCTTACCGTCACTGCCTCTCGAAGGTCTCAGTCAGGCCAACAGCGCAGGGTGGGCAATTACCCGTTGCCCCAGCCCACCGCCACAGTGTGAGTTTAGAACGTCTCTTGATTTGTTGCGAAGGGAACGGAACGGAGACTGCCATGCGAATCGCCTTTTATATTCCGCGCGCTGCGTACCTTGAGAGCTGCCCTGGTGGTGAAAAGCACCCCTCAGGGGATGGCATGTTCATCGCCAACGTATTGGCGGGTCTCAGGGACCGAGGCCATGAGGTGAAGATTGTGTCTCGAGTGGACGTGCGCGATTTCTGGCGCGGCCAACTTCCGGCCCGTCGTCTCCTTGCCGAAGCGGCTCTCGTGCGCGGGGAGGTAAAAAGATTTTCGCCAGACGCATGGCTCGTCTATGCCGCATCGGTTCAATATCCCGATCTGTTTGGCTGGTGGCAGCGTCCTAGAAGATACGTACTCCTGGGATGCGAGGGATCAGGCAAACAAAGGATCGAGGCGTTGCCGAAACCATGGCGAGAGCTGTACACGTTCGCTTTCCGGAAGTCCCTAGAGCGGGCGGACAAGGTCGTTGTGGTGCGGCCCATGGGGGAACTGGAAGGGGCTATTCGACACCTTCGCGGGTGGGGCGTCCCTGAGGAACGGGTCTGCTTCCTCCCGCTCGCCGTAAAGACCTGGACGCACCTGCCGAGCCGCGCGGAAGCGCGGCGCGTGCTGGGTTTGCCGCAGGGGGGGCCTATCATCCTGTGCGTCTGCCGCTTCTCGGTCCGAAGACATAAGGATGATCCCCGACCCGGAAAGACTGAGTCGGTCCTCGATCTGATGCGTGCGTTTGCAAAGCTTCCCGCAGACGCTCTGCTGCTGCTGGTTGGCGATGGTGATGGCCGCGGGCAATTAGAAGACGAAGCGGCAAGGCTCAAGCTGGGTGAACGCGTCCATTTCGCCCGGAAAGTGGAACATAGCGACGTCAGTTGGTACTACGCAGCTTGTGACTTCTTTGCCGTGGCGGAGAAGGCGGAAAGTAACCGTCCGTACCAGGCGTTACTTGAGGCCCAGGCCTGTGGCCGCGCAGTAGTTACCATGCAAACGGACTTGGCCCACATGACCACCGAGGCGGGCCGGACGGGCCTGCTCGCCAAGGACCTCAACGAGTTCCAGGCCCACCTGCACGCGCTCGCGCAGGACCGGAGTCGCTGCGACGAGATGGGTCAAGCAGCAGCTGCCTTCGTAGCGCGGTCCTTCTCGATGGAGGTCCGTGCTAGCCAGATTGAGGAAGTACTTCTTGGCCAAGGGGAAGATTCAAATGTCAGGTATCCCGCTCCTGTTCGAAAAGGCGGCGTGCTCTCTGCCGAGGAGCAACCGGTAGGGAGGGCCTCATGACCGATCTGGTCCGTGTCTCGCAAGCAGTTCAGCTCCCTCACAGCCTTACTAGACAACAGAGAAGCTGGAAAAGCTGCATGAGCCGACTACTTAAGTCGATCGTGGTCGCTCTGCCACTGGCAGTCTTGATAATAGGGGCGGCGGACAATGTTGATTTGCCAGGCGCACTCCAACACCTCCTATCTCTGCTAGATATCACAGTTTATTTTTCGACACGGGTAGGGTTCACTGGGCAACCCTATTCCTTTGAACGCTGGGCGGTTACTCTCAATGTCGCCTTCTACGCCACCATCCTATTTGCATTCTTTTCTTGGCAGGCGCACCGACCAAGGCCGGGTTTGCCGGCTGCACGCAGCTTTGTTGATTCTGCGCGTCTGACTAAATCCACGGTTGATGATCCAGATATCCCTACCTTGGCGACTGTTCTTGATCCCGATGCGTGGGGCAAACTGCTGGAACTGCTTTGGGGCTCCGGCTGGACGGATGCCTTGCGGGAGCTCCGGGTACACACCTTGAAGTGGCATCGCGCTAAGCGTTGCACGTGCGAAATTGATTTACGAGCGGACGTTGTTGGCAAGGTTTACGCTAAAGATCGCCAGGATGTATATGACGTTATGCAGGGGCTCAGGGGGGTCGGCTTTGGCCGGGAAGCTGCGTTCTCGATTCCCCAGCCGATCGCCTATCTCCCATCCTTGCGTCTTCTCCTGCAGGAAAAAGTGGAAGGGCCGACGGCGACGGAGGTTTTCTTAAACGGTTGCAGCTGGCAGAGCGATGCCGCGGCTGAGCAATGCGCGCAATGGCTGGCGCGGTTCCAGGCTGTGGCTCCAGGGAGGGGCCGGGTCTCAGATGTTGGCAGAATCCTCAGCTCTTGCGAATGTAGGCGGGAGTTTATTTCAAAACAAGGCGGGCGTCTGGCTACCAAGTCGGAGCACCTACTCGAACGATTGAGGGCCAGGGCGTCACCCCTGGGTACCATCCCCATGTGCTGCGCCCACGGTGATTTCGGTCCCGATCAAGTCATTCTCTCCGGAGGACGAACAGTCACAGTTGATTGGGACAATTGTCGCATCGCGGACCCCACCAGCGACGTCGCAACATTTATTGTCAGGCTTGAGCGGCTGGCGCTGAAGCGGCTCGGCTCTATACGCGCGCTGGATGTCCCCGCCGCAGTGTTTTTGAGGACCTACCTCGCCTCGGGCGGCCATCCGCAGGTTGCTGCGCGTTTGGCGTTCTACAAGGCTGGGCGCTGGTTTGCAGAGGCACAGCACCAGGTCAAGGCTAAGGCTAAGGAGCCCAGGTGGGGCGAATGGACGGAGGCGATGCTCGACGAAGGTCTTCAGACTTTAGAGTCGTACAGATACCAACTTCCCCCCGATTATTCCGAACTTGGGAGAGAGTCGGTCGCCAAAGAACATGTGTGATCCGGTTCACGGCTCGATTACTTCCGCACTCCTGCCCCGTTGGCGATCCAGATATTTTGGCTCTTGCCGAGGAAATGCTGACTAAGAACTCACCCTCTATGGCGGCATAAGAGGAAGAGACCTCTTCGAATTCGTGTGCCACTCCACTCGTTCGGCTCGTACGAATCCCGCTTGCTGGACGGCCAGTGGCTATCTTCCTGACAACGCGACTTGTCAGGGAGGTCCCCTTATGGATCCTGATGTGAAAGCGTGCCTCCAAAGACACGCGTATACCTCTCGGAACGTTCCAGACAGGAACTCTACAGATTCGCACCTTAACCGAAACCTCACGGTCGGCTATGTTGTCAGTGCCTGGCCGCGCCTGTCGGAGACTTTTATCTTGAACGAAGTGATCGCGGTGGAACGGCTGGGAGTCGAGTTGCGGATTTTTTCTACGAAGGACCCGACGGACGAACTTGTCCACGCCAAAGTAGCGCAGGTACGTGCGCCGGTAACCAGCCTCTCGATTAAGCGCAATTGGAAGATGATTTGGTGGGCTAGTATCCGCTTATTGATCGGGCGGCCTGTCCTTTGCGGTCGGACCATACTCCGCGCAATGCGCTACCGGCGTTGGAACGTTCTCCGATGTTTCTTCCAAGCAACCTACTTGGCAGAAATACTTTGCCGGGAACCGTTGACTCATCTTCACGCCCACTTTGCCCACGACCCCGCGCTGGTCACTATGTTTGCTCATCTGCTCACCGGAATTCCTTATAGCTTTACGGCTCACGCCAAAGACATTTACGTCAAGACGCCTCCTGAGCTTCTTCGGGCTGAGGCGCAGCGGGCTCAGGCGGTGATCACGTGCACCGATTACAACCGGCGATATCTGTCAACTCAGATCGGCCCGGCGTGCAATAGCAAACTACACTGTATTTATCATGGGCTCGATCTCTCCCAATTTGAGTTTTGCTGGCCACGCACTCTTAATTCGCAGCCACCCGTGATCCTGTCCGTCGCCAGATTGGCCGAGAAGAAGGGTCTGAGCGACTTAATCTTGGCCGCTGACGTTCTTCGGCAGCGTGGCCGTCGTTTCCAGGTCGAAATTGTCGGAGACGGTCCTCTCCGGCCGGTCCTTGAAGCCCAGGTGAGCCGCCTCGGTCTGAATGACCGGGTGAGACTGCTGGGCGCCCTGCCCCATGAAAAGCTCTGCCGTGCTTACCAGCGAGTTTGCGTTTTTGCCCTCCCCTGCATGGTTACCGCTGATGGCGATCGCGACGGCATTCCTAATGTGTTGCTGGAGGCGATGGCGAGTGGAGTCCCCATCGCCTCGACAACGGTTTCGGGTATTCCCGAGCTGATCAACTCTGAAGTCGAAGGTCTGCTTGTCCCCCCGAACAGCCCTACAAAGCTGGCCGACGCACTGGATAAACTGCTGACTTCGCCTGAACTAAGAGACCAACTAGCCCTCGCCGCCAGGGCCAAGATTGAAACTTGCTTCTCAATTGAACGGAGCTCGGCACAATTACTGTCTCTTTTCCAGAAGGTAGGGGCCAGGTGAAGATTCTTTATCTGTGTAACGATCCGGGCATTGATCTGGGGGGGCAGAGCGGCGGCGCCATTCATATCCGGTCTTTCGTTCGCGCTCTGGCGGATCTCGGACACGAAATCGCCATCGTAACCTGTACTGTGAGGGGCTGTAAGAAAGCTCTCGAAGACGATCTGCATGCCGCCATTTGTCCAGTGCCCCTCTCTGGATGGAATCGCGCTCTTGCTCAGGTTCTAAGAGCCGCCAACCGGGCAATCGGTCGGACCCCTCGCCGCAACCCGGATGCAGTTCGCACCCTGCACAATCTAACGTTTTTCCAGGCGGCAAGGCGGGCTGCGAAGCAATTGGATCCGGATTTCATTTATGAGCGTTACAGCCTCTGGGCGGTGGCGGGCCTTCGGCTGGCCAAGAAACGCTCGATTCCGCTTGTCCTCGAGGTGAACGCGCCGCTGGCTTACGAACAACAGCACTATCGGGCGGGTATAACCTGCCCAGCGCTGGCACGTTGGGTCGAAGGGGTCATCTGGAGAAAGGCGCGTCTACTGATCGCAGTTTCGGAATCTCTGCGCAGCCAATTGCAGAGGGCGAGAGTGAAGCCTGAGCTTATTCACGTTTTGCCGAACGCTGTCAATACGCGCTTGTTCCATACGGGATTGCAGGGCTCGCCGGTGAGGCAACGTTTTGACCTCGATGGGCGCTTTGTCATCGGCTTTGTTGGCACGTTCAAACGCTGGCATGGGGTGGACTTGCTGCTCAGTGCATTTCAGGATCTGCACCGGGCGGATGCTTCGACTCACCTGCTCCTCGTAGGAGACGGCCCGTTACGACCACAATTCGAGGAGGAAGTTCGGAAGGCGGGGTTAATGCAAGCAGTGACGTTCGCCGGGGGAGTCGCTCACCAAGATGTGCCCCATTATCTGGCCGCAATGGACATCGCCGTTGCGCCCTACCCCGCTCTGGACGATTTTTACTACTCTCCGCTGAAACTCTTCGAATACATGGCTGCCGGTCTGCCAGTGGTTGCAAGCCGAGTAGGACAGGTGGCAGAAGTCGTTGCTGACGGCGTTACGGGCCTGCTATTTGAGCCGAGTGACCGTGCGAGTCTGGTGAGCTGCATTCGGCGGTTCCAAGACAACCCCGCGTTGCGTAACGAACTGGGGAGAAACGCGAATGCCGCCTGCTCGGCGCGCACGTGGGGCCAAAATGCAGCTCAGGTTGTCGCTCGCGTGGAGCCACTAATCAACCGAAATCGTGCGCGGCCGTGGCGGGCAATAGGGCTCGGCAGTTCGCATGCGGACAACTAATCGGGTGGAGGACCTCTTCGATTGCGGGCTAATTCTCATAAAAGAAACGGAGTATGTCTCTGGAGTCTCTCGTTGAAGAAAGATATAAGGAAGTCAAGCATGAACATCGCCGACGTGCTGTCGGGACACGCTGAGTTGAAAGGTATCCAATGGGTGCTCCTGTCCGCGACGGCCCGCAGGGTGCTAGCGGGTCAGCTGAGAGCCCTTCTCCCTGCCGGGGCCATAGTGGGGCCGTGTCAACCACGGGAGGTGCGCTTCAAGCCCGGCCGAAGGCTCACGGCCTATTACGACGCACTCATCCGCACGAAGGGCACCCACACATATCGCGTTCGCCCCATCGCCATAACCTGGGGCTCGGATGGAGACGCAGATCCACGAGTTGGGGAGGTTGATCTGGCCAAGATGCAGGCCGAGGCGGCGCGCCACGGCGTGGCGGCACCATTTCTGCAACTCATGGCGGATTCTCCCGAGTGGAACATGCACGTCCAGGTCTCGCCACTGGATGCGCGATTCATCCAACTCGTTCGCCTGTCGGACCCACGGCACGTGTGCGCTACGCTCGCGGATGCCTACGCTTCGCGTAATGCAGCTTTGGACCAGCATGGAATCAGCGAGTACACAGTTACACCTATCAAATATCGCCCTAGTAAGTGCCACGTGCTGCGCTACGACCCGGTGGATCCGGCGAAGGGAGAAACGGTATTCGCCAAGCTCTACATCGGTGAGGAGGTGAGGCGCACCTTTCGCCGCGAAGACGGAGCGCGCGCCTTTCGCGTCGCGACGGAGGTGGCAGATTGGCTCGCGGAGCATGGAGAGGGCGTGAACTGCCTGCGCCCGCTAGCTTACATGGCTGAGGACGCGGTTGTCCTATACCCTCGAGTTTCCGGCGTGCCGCTGTCCGATTACGCTGAGCGCGTCAGCTGCGGCGTTGCACGGTGGCTGCGACACGCCGGGGCGGCCCTCTGTACCTTGCATCACCTGCCTGTGGCGCTTGCCGGCCGGCTCGGATTCCATGATTTTGCGGCCGAGATTCGGTCGATCGTGGGGAAGAGCAGCCATATTCCCCTGCTATTGCCGCAGGTGGGGTCCGCGATGGATGCGCTCTTCGACCGGGCGCGAGAATTACACGACCTAATGCCTCAGGAGTCACCAACCTTCACCCACGGGGACCTCAAGTCCGAACACATCTGGGTTACAGCTGGCGGAGTCACAGTGATGGATTTCGACAGTTCTCGCCCAGCCGACCCGGCCCTCGATATGGGACGGTTTTTAGCTGATTGGCAGTTCCGACACCCCGCCAATGACCAGGCTGGATTAGAAGAGGCTCACAAGAGTTTCCTCGCCGGCTACGCCGCAGGCGCGCCAAAAGAGCGTCTGATCCGCGCCCGACTCTATCAGGCAATCGAGTTGGTCAACTGTGCGGTCCGTCGCGTGCAGTTGTTCGAGCCCGATTGGGCGTCCCGAACGGCATGGTTAGTTGCCTGCGCCCAGGCTGTGATAAACGATCTTCAGCTTACCCTCGGTTTGTCTGGGCAGCAGCTCTTCCTACACCGGTCAACCCGCCGCTCCTGGCATCATCCTGCCGCAAGGCGAGGAGGCCGTTAATGCCCGGTCATAAGAAAATCGTTAAAGGTTGGGCTCGACACTTTCTGCCATTGCTTTTCCCTTATTGGAAACAGGTGTGCTTGGCGGTGATGGCGATGGTGTTGAATTCTCTGCTTAGCGCATTTCGACCTTGGCCGGTCAAGGTCGTAATCGACCGTGTACTCGTGTACTCACATACACATCCGAACCGCATGCCGTTCCTGCGAGCATGGCTTGACAGTGCCAGATTCACCCGCCTTGAAATTCTCTACGGTGCCTGTGCTGCAACCTTACTCATAGCCTTAGCGACCGGCGTGTTGAGTTATTACTTTGTGCACACGATGGGCAGCGTCGGACAACACGTTATCTTCGCAATCCGCCGTGATCTGTTCGCGCACATGCAGCGCCTTTCCTTAAGGTTCCATGACCGGCAGCGAACCGGCGACCTCATTACCCGACTGACGTCCGACATCCAGGCGATCCAGGACATGATCGCCACGGGCGTCACTACTTTTGGCACGAACACCTGTCTGCTGGCCGGAATCCTCGTCTTGATGTTCTGGTTGAATTGGCGGTTCGCGCTGGTTTCCCTTTCAGTCGCACCCTTGTTATTTGGGACCGTCTTCCGCTACAAACGTCGCATCAAGTCTGCCGCCCGCAAGGCGCGCGCCAGCACCGGATTACTCGCTTCCCTGGCGCAGGAAACCCTTGCTTCCATCCGGATCGTGCAAGGCCTCGCCCAAGAAGACCAACAAGACGAGCGCTTCCAGGAGCGAAGCGAGACGCACCACCAGGCATACCTGGAGATTGTGCGGTATCAGGCACGCACGGGACCGCTTGTGGATGCCCTCGCCGCAGTCGGACTGGCCATCGTGATGTGGTACGGGAGCACGCGCGTGATGAGCGGCCAACTTACGACCGGAGATGTAGTCCTGTTCTTTGCCTACGTTACCAATCTTTATACCCCGATGAAGGGAGTGGCCCGCTCCTCCTATGTGTTCAGCAAAGCCGTTGTGGGAGCGGAGCGGATTGCTGAGGTCATGAGCATTCGCCGCGAGGTGACGGACCGGGAAGGCGCACGTCAAGTCTCAAACCTGAATGGAGACATCGAGTTCCGGGACGTTTCGTTCGAATACGAGGCCGGTCGACCTGTGCTGTCGCAGATTAACCTTTCGCTCGCGCCTGCAGAAAAAGTCGCCATCGTGGGCCGGACGGGCGCGGGCAAGAGTACCCTCGTAGGTCTGCTCCCCCGATTCTACGATCCGACGCACGGCGAGATCCGTATCGATGGCGAAGACATCCGCAATTATTCGCTACAGTCCCTGCGCGATCAGATAAGCCTGGTGTTACAGGACTCGCTGCTGTTCAGCGGCACCATCCGCGAAAACATTGCTTTTGGCTGTCCCAATGCCAGCGACGAGGCGATCGTTGCCGCCGCGGTAACGGCCAATGCCGACGAGTTTATTGCGCGACTCCCGGAAGGCTACGAGACTTTCGTGGCGGAGCGAGGTAGCAGCCTCTCCGGGGGACAGAAACAGCGGATCGCCATCGCGCGCGCGATTCTGCGCGACGCGCCCATTTTGGTTCTTGATGAGCCGACGAGCGGCCTGGATGCCGCTGCGGAACAAGCCGTTGTTGAAGCGCTGGAGCGGGCCGCCGCACGACGTACAACCTTGATCATTGCTCATCGCCTGACGACCGCGCGCCTCGCCGACCGTATTGTGGTCATCGACCGCGGCCGGATCGTTGAAGAGGGTACCCACCTTGAACTCTTGGCGCGCGGGGGCAGATACGCGCATTTTTATTACCTGCAAATGGCCGCCGAAAGAGAAAATACTCTCCTTTCCGCCGATACCTCTGCTGCCCTGGAGAAAGCGGATTACCAGTAGGCCAAGATAGCGCCATCTACTAATTTTTCCTGGAGAATTAACGGATGCGACTTATGGTCAATCCTCGAAAGGAGGCAGCCAATGTTCCAGGCCAAGGCTTTCGCTAAACTCTGGTGGCTGTCCTTGCCGGCATTCCTGGTTGCCACCGCGTTCGCAACCGCAGCGCAAACGCAAACGACGCCGGGGAAGGACCGCAGCCGGATTCACCGCGCCAGAGGGGTTTCCAACCTTCCCAGTAATCGAGGCAGGGGCCGGCTTGGGCACCGTCGAAGCAAACTGCCCCGGCGGAGAGCACGAGCGGTCCATCGCGCAACCCTGTCTCCGATTTCTCGGCACAGGGGCCACCTACCATTAGCAAGGCAGTACCACGTGGAATTACGCGATTTGGTGGTGAAGCACGAACCGGGAGGGCTTGCCGTTGAGTTAAGGCTCAGCGGGCCGGTGACACCCAGGCTGAGCACGCTGCATACGCCCGCGCGAGTTGTCGTGGACCTGCCCAAGACAATGCTTGCGGCCAGCGTCCGCAGCATAGAGGTTAGCGGTGACGGGGTGAAAACCGTGCGTGCGAGCAGGGGTGGCCATGTTCCCTCTACCACCCGTGTCGTGGTGGACTTGGCGCGGCCCCTTAACTACGAGATCGTTCCGGGCGGCAACAATAACTGGATTCTAAAGCTGCACCCTGTTTCCACAGACAACGCTGGCTCTATGGAGCTTGCGGATCAGCACAACGAGGCCATTCACCCGGCAACTGAAACTTCCGTGTTGCCGAGTGCTTCCGCACCGCCTTCCGACGGGCAGTCTGCTCCGACCGTGCCCAAGCCGGCCGCTGCCTCGATTACTGGGAATGTTGGAAACCCCTCTGGCGCGGTGAATCCGGCTGCGGTCCTTCCCCGGGTGGAGAGCACGAGCGGTCCACCGCGCAACCCTGTCTCCGATTTCTCGGCACAGGAGCCACCTACCATTAGCAAGGCGGCACCCGTGGAATTACGCGATTTGGTGGTGAAGCACGAACCGGGAGGGCTTGCCGTTGAGTTAAGGCTCAGCGGGCCGGTGACACCCAGGCTGAGCACGCTGCATACGCCCGCGCGAGTTGTCGTGGACCTGCCCAAGACAATGCTTGCGGCCAGCGTCCGCAGCATAGAGGTTAGCGGTGACGGGGTGAAAACCGTGCGTGCGAGCAGGGGTGGCCATGTTCCCTCTACCACCCGTGTCGTGGTGGACTTGGCGCGGCCCCTTAACTACGAGATCGTTCCGGGCGGCAACAATAACTGGATTCTAAAGTTGCACCCTGTTTCCACAGACAACGCTGGCTTTGTTGAGGCTGCGGACCAGCACAGGAAGGAGGGCATTCACCGGGCGACCGAAGTTCCTGGGTCGCCAACTCCTTCTGCACAGCCCACTGTTTCCACCAGCAACTCCGGCTCTATTCAGATTTCAGATCAGCGCAAGGAGGCTACCCACACAGCGGCCGAAGGTCCTGTGTTGCCAAGTGCGTCCGCACAGCCCGCGAACGGGCAACCTGCTCCCACGGCGTCAGCGAACCGAGCCGCCTCCAAGGTTACCGGAGTCGTCAAAGACCAGACTGGCGCAGTGATTCCGGACGCGGAGCTTACCCTGGTCGAGCGGGCGACCGGTGAATCTCGCCACACTGTCTCTGATAACTCCGGCAACTTCGTATTCAAAGACATGCCGCCTGGGCACTATCTTCTGCGTGGGAAGGCAGAGAGTATGCAAAGCGCCGAGAGAGAAGTTATCGTTGACCGTAATGCGGTGGAAGTAACGCTCATGATGAGGGTCAGTGCGGAAGACGAGGTCACGGTGAGCGCTACTGCCGAGCCCCTGTCTCCTGATAACAATCCCGACGCCGTCGATCTCCATACCGGGTTGTTGACCGACCTTCCTACCGACACCCAAAACCTTATGCCACTGCTGAGCAAGTTTGTGTCGCCGGCCGCCGGGGGCACCGAAGGGGTCTCGCTGGTCGTGGACGGCATGGAGGCCGGCCAGATTGACGACCTGCCTGCCTCTGCCATCAAGCAGGTAGCCATTAACCGTAACCCCTACGGGGTGGAATTCCGGCGGCCGGGCAAGGCTCGGGTGGAAGTGACCACGAAACACGGTTCGCAGAAGCGCTACCGCGGCGGGTTGGGAATCTTCGCGCGCGATTCCGTCTTCGATGCCAAGAACGCCTTTAGCACGTACAAACCGAACCTCAGTCGCAGGCTGTACGAGGGAACCTTTAGCGGACCGCTGGGCCTCCGGGGTTCTTCTTTCTTTATATCCACACAACATCTGGGAGACACCGAGAGTGCGATTGTGAACGCCACCTTGCTGAATGCCTCGAACCAGCCAGTCTCGGTGGTCCAGAATGTGCCTACCGGGCTGCACCGCAACGATTATATGGCGCGGCTCGACTTCCACCCTAGCCAAGTCCACACGCTGACCGGCTCTTACAGCTTCGACGAGAAGTTCGAGTCTAACCACGGTGTCGGCGGCCTTGACCTGGCAGAGCGGGCTATCCCCACCGCCTTGCGCGGGCACAAGTTTCAGGTTACGGAGCAGGCGGTTCTGTCACCAACGTTGTTCAACACGGCGCGCCTGCTGGTACGACGCAGCAGTTCTCTGGCTGGGAATCCCCCTAGCGGCTATGCCATCGACGTAAACGGCAATTTCTCATCGGGTCCATCGCAGACCTCGCTGCGGGAAAGGCAAACGCAGGTGGAATTCGAGGACACTGCGGTCTATGCTCGCAAGAACCAAACTTTCCGCATCGGGGGGGGGACGCGAACCCGGCTCTTCCATGTCACAGACGAGTCGAACTTCGGGGGCACCTTCAGATTTTCTGACCTGACTCATTGGAGCCAAGGCCAGCCCTATGTTTTCAGTATGAACCAAGGGCAACCGGACCTGGCCTACACCATCCACGAGGCCAACGGCTTTGTCCAGGACGAAGTCCGCGTTCACTCCACTCTAAGTCTGATTGCAGGACTGCGATATGACTGGCAATCCACCATAGCGAGCCACAAGAGTCTCGCGCCGCGGTTGGCGCTGGCTTATTCCCCGGGAAACCGCAAAACCATCTTTCGAGCCGGCGCAGGCCTGTTCTATGAGTACCTGCCACACTCAGCGACCGAACAGGCGCTTTTGCTGGACGGTACCCACCTTCAACAGGTTGTAATCTCGGACCCGAGCTATCCAAATCCCTTCGCTGCCGGCACCGCTCGTCCGCCGAGTGTGGTGCGGATCGCCCCGGGCTTGACAACGCCTTACCTGGCACAGGCCAGTGTCAGCGTTGAGCGCGAACTGGGCCCAAGGAATCAACTTATCGCCGAATATCAGACGTTGCGCGGGGTCCATCTGTTTCGGTCTCGCAACATTAACGCGCCGCTACCCTTGACCGGAGTGCAGCCGGATCCGAATTTCTTCAACATCAACCAAGTGGAGTCCACCGCTTCCCTGCGCAGCAACGCGCTTAGCTTGAGCTACCGGGGCGCGGTGGGAAGGCTTTTCCACGGCATCGTCCAGTACACGTTTTCGAAGACCTCGAACGACACTTCGGGAGCCTTCAGCTTGCCGGCGGACAATTACGATCTGCGTTCGGAGTGGGGCCGGGCCGACTTCGACCAGCGGCATCGTCTAAACCTTGCCGGCACGGTGAATCTGCCCGGCGCATTCCGCGTGGGAACGGTTTTCAGTGTGGCTTCCGGAGTTCCCTTCGATATCACCACCGGATACGACAACAATCACGATTCCGCGGCCAACGATCGGCCCGCTGGCGTCACCCGCAACACTGGAAATGGCCCGGGACTGCTGCAACTGGACTTTCGGGTCACAAAGTTCTTTCGCGTGTGGCGCCCACTGAATCGCGACCGGAATTCCCAAAATCTCGAGATCGATGTCGACGCATTTAACGTAATCAACCACACGAACTACCCCAACTTTCTGGGTGTAATGACATCCCCCCTGTTTGGCCGGCCCGACACCGCCTTGCCAGCTAGAACTATGCAGACATCGCTCCACTACCATTTCTGAGGAATTGAGATTGTGAACAACCGAGGACAACGCGTACTCCTGACGGGCGGAGCTGGTTTTATTGGATCCCATCTGGCTGAAGCTCTGCTACAGCAGGGATATCAGCTAACGATTGTGGATAACCTCGACCCCTTCTACCCGTCCACCTGGAAAAAATCCAATCTCGAGGACATTCGCCAGGCTGGCGCCTGCGAGTTTTATGAAGTGGATATTTGCGAGATGGAACGGCTCAGTCACGTCATGACAGTCACGCGTCCCGAGATAGTCATTCACTTGGCGGCGCGCGCCGGTGTGCGCCCATCCATTGAGCAGCCGCAAATGTACGAACGCACCAACGTAGCGGGTACTTTGAACTTGCTTGAGCTCTGCCGTAAGTTTCACGTGGACAAGTTCATCTTCGGTTCGTCCAGTTCGGTCTATGGTGCAACCAGCTGTGTGCCCTTTTCGGAAAATCAAGTTGAATTACAGCCGCTATCGCCCTATGCAGCTACCAAACTGGCCGGCGAAATGCTCGCTTATACATATGCGCATCTGTTTGGGCTGCCGGTGATCTGTCTGCGCTTCTTCACCGTCTATGGTCCGCGGCAACGGCCCGACCTCGCTATCTATAAGTTCACTCGGTTGATCGAGGCCGGTGAACCTGTGCCGATTTTCGGCAACGGCTCGACCGCTCGCGACTACACCTATGTTGAAGATATCGTGGCTGGCGTGCTGGCCGGGCTCAACTATGAGTTGCGGCCCTCCTCAGGCCGCGCCCCCTTTGAGACTTTCAATCTGGGCAATTCGCACCCGGTGAAGCTGGCCGAACTGGTCGAACTCCTTGAGAGTGTCATCGGCCGTAAGGCGATCCCCGAACGGCGAGCCCTGCAGCCCGGAGACGCTCCATTGACATGGGCTGACATCTCCAAAGCCAGTCGCGTACTCGGCTACCGGCCTGTCACGCCGCTCAAAGAAGGGCTTGCAAGTTTCGTGAAGTGGTACCGGGCGGTGCGTCCTCTCGATTCGCGTAATTTATTTCCTGCAACCGCTACACCGAGCAATGAACGTTTGCTTGAAACACTGGACTAGGCATGCGCTCATCCGCACTCCCCGGGGGCCGAAAAAGTTAACGACAGGGTTCGGGGCTAACCTAACTAGCATGGGTTCCATCCCGACCAATGAAAAGGATTCGGTTTCATAAACGGAAGCGGGTCTCACGAGCTGGGCTCGCATCTCCCAGAGAACTCCTTCGGGCCGGGCAACGCCAATGGAGAACAATCAAGGTAGGAAGGCGCCATGCCTGGAAATCCTGAGTGCGTTTCTCGCTGATTTGTTACGAAGTAGGAGCGTAATATGCCTGTACTTGTGACAGGTGGCGCAGGCTTCCTTGGATCGCATCTTTGCGACGCTCTGTTGGCAGAAGGAAATAAAGTAGTCGCCGTCGATAATCTGCTTACCGGCAATATCGATAACGTCCGGCATCTCTCGCGAGATTCTCGTTTCGAATTTTGTGATTTGGACATATGTGAGCCGTTTGATTGTGGACCGGTTGAACATGTCTTTCATTTCGCGTCGCCGGCTGCCCCCGCTGACTACATGGTGCACGGCATTACAACCCTGAGGACTGGCTCTTTGGGGACTCTTAGAGCTCTCGATTTGGCCCGTAAGTACGGTGCAAGATTTTTGTTAGCATCGGCTTCGGAAGTCTACGGGGATCCGAACCAACACCCGCAGCATGAAGATTATTGGGGAAACGCCAACCCCGTCAGCGAGCGTTCAGTTTATACGCAGGCTAAGCGTCTGTCTGAGGTTGCCGCGGTAGCCTATCGTCGATACCACAATCTGGATACTAGAATTGTGCGTATCTTTTACACTTACGGGCCTCGAATGAAAATTGACGATGGCCGGATGGTATCCGAGTTCATCAAAAACTCCCTCTTCGGGGAGGACCTGGTGATCTACGGCGATGGCACTCACACGCGTAGCCTCACCTACGTGTCAGATACAATCGAGGGCATATTGCGAGTTGCGCATTCCCAGGAGCACGAACCAGTAAATATCGGTAGAAGCGAAGAGATCACAGTTCTCGAATGCGCCCAGCTAATACTAGCGTTAACCGGATCGCACAGCCAAATTAGATTTTCGGAGCCTCTCGAAGATGATCCAAAGCGGCGCTGTCCGGACATTACCAAAGCACGTAAGCTACTGGGTTGGGAATCGAAAGTTAATCTGCCAACCGGCCTCCGCAGGACAGTGGACTATTTCCGAACACTCTTGTCCGTCAAATTAGCGAAAGAACCGCCCATAGCCTCTTAGCTCAAATCGGCGCCGACCTTTCCAAAGTTTCGCGGTTGCAGCCCGCGTTCGACACCTAGTTGGACCTGTGCTCCGGATTACTCCGTCAGTGGAGGCGGCGTGCTCTCGGTGAACACACGCGCGGCAGTTGACCGTGCTGCCGCTGCCTACGCGGAGTAGGCAGCTTTTGCAGGGCAGCAAGACGTGCCGGGGAGACCATTTATCGTAGGATGTGAGCCTGGCTGGGTGCACCCATGGCCATCACCGCCGCTGCCACCAAATTCGTGTGCGATTTCAATTGCAAGACGGGCGCGAGCCTTAGAGTCGATGCCCATGGAGACCCAAGTCGACCTTCACTTCCGCTCTTCTGAGCCGCATCTGCAACCTACAATTTGGAAATTCGGGTTTGTAGATGCCGCCTTTTCGCGTGAGTGGCGGTAACGCGCGGAGAAACGGATCGGGAAGTTCGTCAGAACCAACAACGACCAGCGGTAGGCTATTTGATGAGGAGAAAAGTCGAATGCGTTTAACGATCATTGGCACCGGTTACGTGGGGTTGGTAGCGGCGGCTTGCTTCGCCGAGCTCGGGCATCAGATCACGTGTGTGGACAACGACCGGCAAAAGATTGAGCTATTGCGGGCGGGCGAGGTACCGATCTGCGAGGAGTTTCTGCCGGAACTGCTGGCGAAACACCGTGGCCGGCGGCTGAACTTCACGACCGACCTGGCTGAAGCGCTAGCGAACTGCTCGGCAGTGTTCATCGCTGTGGGGACGCCGACCACCGAGCAGGGTGAAGCGGACATGACGTGCGTGGAGGAAGTGTCGCGGGCGATTGCGCGATCCCTCGACGGGTACAAGGTGATAGTAGAGAAGAGTACGGTACCGGTATTAACCCACGATTGGGTGCGCAAGGTGATGCTGCTGAACGGAGCGGCGTCAGAGTCGTTCGACATCGCCTCCAACCCGGAGTTCCTGCGGGAGGGCTCGGCGGTACGCGACTTCCTCTATCCCGACCGCATTGTGCTGGGAGTAGACAACGAGCGCAGTTCGGCGGTGCTGCACCAGATCTACGAGCCGCTGGCCAGTGGCCGGTATTACCGGGACTCATCGCGCATTCCTGGACCGGCCAAGCCGCGCATCCCTGCCATGATCGTGACCAGTCCCAAGAGCGCGGAACTGATCAAGCATGCTTCGAACGCATTCCTAGCCACCAAAATATCCTTTATCAACGCGGTAGCGAACATCTGCGAAGCGGTGGGAGCGGACATCCGGGAGGTATGCGAGGGTATCGGCACGGACTCGCGCATCGGAAGGAAGTTCTTGAATCCCGGCATCGGCTACGGCGGCTCGTGCTTCCCCAAAGACCTGAAAGCTTTCCACATGGTAGCGAAGGAATGCGGCTACGATTTCCCGCTGCTGCAAGAAGTCAGCCGGGTCAACGAGGAGCAATTGCAACGCTTTGTGCGCAAGCTGAAAGGCGCGTTGTGGACCCTGCGGGGAAAGAAACTGGCAGCGCTGGGGCTGTCGTTCAAGGGAGGCACGGATGATATGCGCGAGTCGCCGGCGCTGCGCGTGGTGAAACTGCTGCTGCGCGAAGGGTGCGAGATCCGGACTTATGATCCCGCCGCCATCCAGCGCGCGCAACAGTTGCTGCCGGCACAGGTCAGCTACGCCGCCAATCCGTATGAGGCCGCCACGGGCGCGCACGCGTTGCTGATTCTGACGGACTGGGACGAATTCAGGGCGTTGGAGTTGGAGCGCCTTCGGACTGTGATGGCGTATCCCATAGTGGTGGACGGTCGCAACCTATATGAGCCGGCGAAAATGTCGGCGGCCGGGTTCAGTTACTACAGCATTGGCCGGTCAGCGGTACTGACCGAGAGAAAAGTCGAGGCTGTATCTCTTGGAGCTGTCGGGGGATCGCCCCGTCCAGACTATGCGCCGGGGGATATTCGTGGGCCCGCCGCTGCTTGGGACGCACTTTCCCAATGACTCGCGTTTCCAGTGCAGTCTACTTTAAGCGCCCCGCCCCTTCAGCATGATCAAGTCGGGGTTGCAGGGAGATCCAGACGTTAAATCGCAGGTTCGGCCGAGTTCCGGGGGCGGCTGATGCCGGTCCCTATTCGTGTGCCAATGAAGCAGCTGCCAAGGCGCTGGGAGGGTGCGAAGTATGCTCGGACCTTCCTCGAAAACTTCGAAAAGGGGGATGATTTGGTTCTCCTCTTCCAGCCGCGAACCTACTGCTCAAGATATGGGTCGGGCGATGGTTGTGGAACGAGCATCGACCCGTAGTGTAGCGGACGTCCTTGATCGAGTGCTCGATAAGGGTATCGTCGTTGAAGGATGGAGGCGGTTCCTGTTGGCTGGTCTAGACTTGATTCACTTGGATGTGCGGATGGTTGTGACCTCCATTGATACGTACCTAACGCGCGTAGGTGCTCTGGCGATGACGAATGCTGCTTCACGACGGATTTGGATTGAACTCCCGAGAAAAGCACGAGCGATGCGACGCAGGTCACCCACCCGCACCAATCGTGTTGTTTGAAATATTCCGTGCCCTACGCGAAGAATTCGCATAGTGAGAATTTCGTGTGATGTCTGTGGGAGAGTGAAGTCCACTGGCGACAGGGAGTGGATTTCAAGCTACCACTTCCACGTGAAAGCGAGAAGCGGATTGCGACGATCGGTGACATTGCTGCCCCCCACGGGTACGATTATCAGCCTCTTGACTTCGGCGCCGTTGACCCTATTCCGAGAAATGCGGGGACAAGTAACTCGCAGGCATCGAGAGCGGCTTGGACAGCCCGATCGTAATGAATGCAGCGAGAGTACATGCGCGAGCCGCGATCAACGCGGCGCGTATACACTCGGATTACAGAACCAACTTGCAGGATGGCTTGCCGAGGTCCTGAAGATCTTGCGGAAAACCTTGGCGTATCGGGGGTTCGTGCAGGAACCGAATCGTGGCGGGAATTCTGGTAGCCCAGCACCTCAAGACTACAGACCTCACCCCATGGAAGTTGATTGTTTTGTTGACGATACTAGTCTCATGTCCCAGAAATAAGCTGGGGACACATCTAAGATAATAGGAGGCTTAGATGCGAACCGGGCGACCCAAACAGCGGTTGATTTTGGCCGGAAGAGCAGGAGCGACTGCAATCGCTGGTCCATCGGGCGCGCAGCCAGCCGGCCCTGGCTCGGCGCGCGCGTGTGGTGCTGGCCTGCGCCCAGGGACAAAACCGGGGCGCGGAAAATGCGGGCCTCGCTGGGCATGGTCGGCAAGTGGCGCGCGCGCTTTCTGCAAGCTGGTTGGGAAGGACTCTACGACGAGCCGCGACCTGGGGCGCCCCCAAGGTAAGCCATGCCGAGGTCGAGCGGGCGGTAATTTAGACCTTGGAAGGCACGCCTCACGGAGAGATGCAGTGGAGCCCGCGCGGTTTGGCCAAAGCTACGGGGCTCAGCCGCATGACCATCAGCCGCATTTGGCAGGCGTTCGGGTTGCAACCTCACCGTACCGATACCTTCAAACTATCGCCCGCCCCCTTGCTGATTGAGAAAGTGCGCGACACTGTGGGCGTGTATATGAATCCGCCCGATCACGCCCTGGTCTTGTGCGTGGACGAGAAAAGCCAGATTCAGGCGCTCGACCGCACGCAACCGCTGTTGCCTTTACGGCCGGGACAACTGGAGCGCCGCACCCCCGATTACAAACGCCATGGGACGATCACGCGGGGGGGGTCAATTCCAGCGCCGCAAACAGCGAAGTCTGCGATGTCGGCCCCTGGCTTTCAGGCGAGGAACTGCAAGCCCACATCATAGCGGTGGCCGGAGCGGCGCTTTCTGCTCCACCGGACGCTCAGGAGCGTGGGGATCGGGACCGGAACGGCAGGAACGACGATACGAAACTCCACCAGCGCCGAAGCCGGGAGGCCACGGTCAGTGACGAAGCGCAACCCGCCCTCGCTTATATCTTCAATATTGCCGTGCGCCAGGACCGCGGATGGTACTGAAGAACCGTATATGTCCAGGGCCCGGGCAGTCGCCTTGAGCAAAAGAGGGAGCCGGACGTAACGTCGCCGATCCTTGCCGCTATCCATTTACTCGTTTTTTACCTACGTTTGCGACGGCTTGATCGAGCTAACAGGCAGCCGACGAGCGCCGTTCCGACCCGGAGCGCAATACAAGTCGCGCTCGTGGGAATGCCTCTTATCCTGCGGCAACAAGACGATGTGGCTGGGTTTGCTGCAGCAGAATGCCTGATGGCGCTTGTTGAAAACAAGTACCAGTCGGACATCCGTGAGTATCTAGTCTAGGAGAATCGCCTTATCTCGAGCGCAGGTATACGCTTGCGGCCCGGTTAGCTCACCCGGCTATGCCCCCGAGGCTGGCTGATCCTTGATGGGCCGGTCCTGAGCAATCGGAACCTTGCGACTTGATGCGGGCGGGTGCGAACTGTCGCAAGGGGTCAACATCGAGCCAAGGACTTTGGCTAGGATTCCGGCGCGAGTGGGAACTCCCATCTTGACCCTTACCATACGCAGGAAGGCTTTGACCGTGTTCGGGCTCACCGCCATGCGCTTGGCCATCTCTTTGTTGCTGAGGCCGCGCAGTAGGAACGTCACCGCTTCCTGCTCCCGTTGCGTAAGACGAAACTGCAGAGAGACTTGACTCAGGGCAAACGATTCAGGAATCCCCCGTTCCAGTACGATTAACAGCCGGGGATTTACATTGGCGTCCAGCCGAAACGCGCGGCAGAAATATACTCGTCGTCCCGACTTGAAAGGGATGACGGGAAGTAATGTATTAGGCCTTAAGTGGACCCGACCACGGAGGAGTACACGACGGATTTTCTCGTCAAACACCTGGGTGAGACTCTGCGGCGCCTGCTTCGCCGCGTAAGTCAGAATCCTCATCGCCTCATGATTGGCCGAGAGACTCCTCAACGTATCATCAGTGACCAAGAAACCGAGTGCGGGGATAGCAAGCGCCTTGCCACCTGAGGGAGGGGCATGCTTGCCAGAGACACCTTGCTCGCGAGCATGGGACGTTCCTACCGACATGCTAGATTTCCGCGGGTCCTGCGCGAAAGTGGAAGAGCGATTGCGCTCGGGCTGGTAGTCTCTTGGGGTGCCGGATATCCTCAAGGAGGATACACTCGACCCTTGAAGACACTTCAACCCCAGTGGGTCTTGCCCCGGGGGGACGCACAACAGTTCGCGATTAGCGGGAAACTCCCTCCACTCCCCTGTATTTCAGGCACGGTCTCGATGTTACTTTGGCGTGAAAACCCGCGCCCGTAGCCAACGGAAGGGATTGTCCACCTAGGAGAACAAGTTGTCAAGGATGTAGCGAGAGTTCCGAGAGTTCCGAGAGTTCGTGGTGCCAAATGAGCTCTATTTCGTGTAGGGAGCCGGCACCCGATGGGACGCAGTCGAGCGACCCCAAGTGGATTTAATTGGCCTCCTGACCGGCTTCAAGTTCCCTTTCAGAATGGCTTTGTATGTGGCGGATGAGAGCATCGGGCAAAGCCGGGTGTTGGGTGCGTGGGGTGTGTTTCAGCGGAGCAACTGATTCCCGGCCTACGCTGTGGTAGAAGAAACCAGCTTCGGCCATAGCTTGGGGCGAATACAAGTTACGGCCATCGATGACGATTGGCTGGCGCACATCACTGCGCAGCCGTTTTAAGTTCAGGTTGGCTAGTTCTGGCCAGTCGGTGAGTATGAGGATCGCATCCGCCCCCCGAGCCGCTGCGTAAGCATCCCTAAAAAAGCGCACTGACGGCAGAACTTCCGCCGCGCGTTGCATGGCAGCCGGATCATAGGCGCGGATTTCGGAACCTTCTTTAAGAAGCCGCTGTATCAATGCGATTGCGGGTGATTCCCGGATATCGTCAGTTCCAGTCTTGAACGCAAGTCCCAAGGCTGCGATTCGCTTTCCCTTAAGGTTCCAGAGTGCGTTCCGAACCTTACGAGCGAAGCGCTCGATCTGTTCTTCATTAATGCGAGCTACTTCGTCGAGCAATCGGAACTCGAATCCGGACTCCTTGGCAACGGTACGGAAGGCTTTCACGTCCTTGGGGAAGCAAGATCCTCCGTATCCGATCCCCGGCTGCAGGAACCGACTTCCGATGCGGGTGTCGGAGCCGATTCCCTCACAGACTTGTGCAATGTCAGCACCCACAGCTTCGCAAAGGTTGGCCACTGCGTTGATGAACGAGATCTTCGCCGCGAGAAAGGCATTGGCTGCGTGCTTAATCAACTCGGCGCTTTTCGTGCTGGTCACGATCAGGCGCGCCGCTTTGTACTCGGCCACTGTCTCCCCCCAAGGAGTCACACGATGCGATTGGTAATACTGACCGCTTGTCAGGGGTGCATAGATTGCTTTCATGGTTGCCGCTGCCTCTTGGCTGTCGGCTCCGAGAATGATGCGGTCCGGATACAAAAAATCGGTTACCGCGGTCCCCTCTCGCAGGAATTCCGGGTTCGAAACCACTTCGATGTCCTTCTGTTTGCCGGCCAGACGCGAGACTTGGCGGATCCATTCGCAGGTATAGACCGGAACTGTACTCTTCTCGACAATCAGCCTGGGCTCGCTGGCGGAATGTGCGATACCTCGCGCAACCTCCTCCACATAGGAGAGATCGGCTTCGCCGTTGCTGGCGGCGGGAGTTCCGACAGCAATGAAAACTACCGAGCTGCGCTCGACTGCTTCGGCGAGTGAGGTAGAGAACGTGAGACGCCGGCCATGGTGTCGCTGGAGCAGCTCGGGTACGAACCGTTCGTGGATGGGAATGTCACCGCCTTCGAGGGCAGCAATTTTCTTTTCATCACTATCGACGCAGATCACATCATGGCCAATTTCTGCTAAGCAGGCCGAAGAGACCAGGCCAACGTAACCACAACCGATTACTGCAAGCTCCATGTCGCCATCCTTTTGCTGAGATGATAGGGACCGTTTCCGGTTTTGCTTTGCTTGTTCTACATGCGCGCCATTCCGATGCGATGCTCACGAAGTTCTCCGGCCAGACAAGAGTTTCAGGGGCCGTTTTATACCTCCGTAGTGCGAGCCCCGGTTTGCACGGAAGCTGGATCTGGAGCTTGCGGATGCGCTGGCTCGCGCAGAGCGATGTTCAGCAACATTTCCAAGGTTCGCCTGGCATCAAAGTAGCTTTCTGCGATTTTGCGCGCTGCGCGACAGTGCCGCTCGTAATCGGCGTTGATAGTGGCGAAACCATCGGCCGCCTCCGCCGCAGTCGAGAAGCGAAAGACACCTTCACCATTGGGCAGAAACGAACTTGGTCCCGTGTTCTGCACCATCACCGGTTTGCCGCTGGCCAGGTAGCAGATGGTTCGATCGCTGATCCAGGCGTTGCGGAATTTCACGTAAGACGGCTTCGCACAACTGAACTCGCCCCGCGAAGCCTGGATGTACGCTTGATACGATTCCGGAGTGGCGGCGACCTGGCGGGAGTGCCGGATGTTCCAACCCCGCTGCTCCAGGTCCTTCCATTCCGCCATGTCGCGCTCGGTGCGCATGAACAGTGCTAGTTCTAACGGCTGGCTGGTAAGCCGCGGCAGCTCAGCAAAATCCAGGAACGCAACACGCTTGGTATTTTCGTAGGCTGCCTCTTCATCCACCACCCAATCGGAAGAGTCCCAGTTCGAGATTGTCGTGAAGCATTTGCTGGAAGAGTCGAACACGTAAGGCCAGTACTCCAGACACACCGGAGGATAAAAGTGAATCCATGGTAGCCCGCCACGGGGGCACCCTGCAGCCGGGCGGCACATGCCCTCCCCGATGGTGAAATAGAAGTCGTGGGGTGGAACGCGGAGCTGTCCGCGGCTGATCCAAAACTGCAGCAGCCCCGGATCGATATCCAGCAGAGCCGTGCGGCGGAAGCGCAGCAAAAGCCCAGGATTGATGGCGTAGTGAAAATTCAATAACAGATCTGCCTGGGCAAAGATCGCTTCGGCCTCTGCTCTCGTCATGTCGAGGTAGGCTGCCGGCGGATCCAGCGACGGCTCTTTGCCGTGCGCCGGGTAAAGAATACATTTGTTAGCGAGCCCATAGTGCTCGATCCTCGCCCGGAACGTGGCTAGTGCAGCGGCTTCCTCTTGCGGGCGTCCCTTAGTGCGAAAGGCTTCCAGCCAATACACGTCGTGTCCGAGAAGGTGCAGTCCCAGAACATATTGCAGATAAACCCAGAAGTGTCCACCCACGAGGGGACAATTCGCGACGTCGTAGGCAGAAACGACAATGGTTGCCATAGCTCGACTCTAGATCAGGCCCAGCCTTTGCGCGGTGGCATGGAGATAGTCGAATCGCGAGAGATTTTTCCCCCGCACTGTCCAATCGGGCCGCTCGCCCAGCCAGCGAAAATGCAGATAAATTTTTGCGGCATCGAGAGTCTCTTCGAAGTTGCTGGGTGCACCCTCAGGCCAGCGTGCGTTGATGTAGGCACTCTCACATTGGCTTACTACTATCTCCGGCCAGTGTTTTCCTTCGGTCAGCGCCGCCAAGTCGATTTCCCCGGCGGCGATGGCAGCCGATTCCCAGTCCACCATGAACACGCTTTGGTCTCGAACCAGCACAGTCTTGGCGTAGAACTCGCCATGAATCACCGTTGGCGGCGATGCCAGCAGTGGAGCGAACCACTCCTCGCTTTTGCAGAGTCTGATCAGCCAGGGGAAGCGCGGGTGCAAGGGGCGCGAGAACTCAAGCGTCCGTTGCGCCCAACCGCGGTAATACCGGGCGTCGTACCGTTTGAGGAACGCCAACGAGACGCGGTTGCTGTGCTTCTCGTGCGCCGCGTGGAATTGCCCAATCCAACCAGCGGCCTGGGCCATCGCCCGCGGTTGCCGGGTGGAGCGCTTCCAAACCATGTCACTCAGGCGCACGCTGCCATACACGTACTCGAGGAACAAGGAAATAGCACCGGTATTGGGGTCAGTGTGTGCACCCAGGCACTTAGGTTTGAACTCTGGCAGCGGCTGGAGCAGGCGGCGATAGACCTCCGTCTCATAAGAAAGGTCGCCACGGTGCCCGTAGGAATCGTGGCTTTGCCCCGCCTGATACTTGACAAACACACGTCGTTTGCGGCCGTTCGGCAACTGGCAGGTGACGATCTCGTTGGGGAACGTGCTCATAAACGGCGGCAGATCTCTTCGCAGAACTCTCACCGGGCGCGCTTGCGTCCCATTGCGATAAAGGGCAGCTGCGAGCCGGAGCGTCAGCGTCGCCAGATCAGGCAACAGCGAAAGCGGGGTTTTCAAATTGTGGCGGAGTGCATTTCGTGTTCGCACGCTAGCACCGGCTCCAGATTTTCAAACCACTGGTCCACTTCCGCCAATGTGTCCCAAGCCCAAGGGGCTCGGTCCTGCACCAGCGCGATGGCAGGCCAGATAATGCGATTAGCAATTCGCGCGTATTCGGCAGTCTCGAACAGGAAATTCAATCTTTGGGCGGAGGGAAGGCACCAACCTGCACGCGACGTCTCCTCGCGGTACAGGTCCATAACCCACGACCGCTCCTGCGCCGGAAAACGTAAGAGAAAGGTTGAGAGGTCATAGCTTGCCGGTCCTACCGCGGCATGATCCCAGTCAATCAGGCGCACGTGCAGCTGGTTGGCCGCGGGGATAACGAAAATGTTGATGGCCCACAAATCGCCGTGCAGCAAGGTCTCGGGGCCACCCCACGCCTCCAGTGCCTGCGCACGCCGCGGCAGCTCACGGTGCAGGCCGTGCAGGCGTTTAAACAGGCGGCTACGCAATTGAGTGTGCTGGGGCCCGGGCTGACAAGCTTCGAGCGCGTAAATAGCGTCACGGACATTCCCGTGGTAATAGTGAATGCCCAGGTCACCGCCGTGTAGGCGCGCTTCTCCCAATAGCGCGTGTCGGGCAAACCGCGTGTGCAGTTTCGCGATCAGCTCGACGGCCGCCCGTACCCGCTCACGGTTGATCCGGCGGGTATCAAGTTCGTGCTGGCCGAGGTCGCTATAGACGTGCCAGACGCAATTCCCTCCACGGTGGGCCACGCTTCCTAGCAGGGCCGGGCCGTGTTGGCTCATGCCCACGGCAGGCAGCCAGCGCTTATCTACCAGTTCGCTGCGTTGCGCGATCTCGGGCTTCAGACGCTTCAGGACCATGGCGCGAGCCTGCCCGTTGACAACGAAGCGTAGGCGGAAGACTCGCGCTGAGCGCGGCTGCAGCATGTGCTGCTCGATCAAGCGGCCTTCGGCGGCACAACCGCCGAGCAACTCCTCCAGTAAGCCGCGCAGTTCGCCCAAGCCAAGCTGGTCGTGACCTTCGAGTAGTTTGTCCAGGCCCTCGATCATGCCTGGCTCCGTCCGAAGGCGCTCAACACTGCCGTCATTGTGGGTTCGTAAGATCGCAGCAGAGCAATCGTCTTGGTCAGCTGCGTGGGGGGTGCGGATTCTTGACCTGCCGTGGCCCAACCAATCTGGTCGACCAGACGGAGGAGGTTGCCGCAGGCGGCGGCGGCCTGAACGTCGCAGAGATTCAGGTGCGGATGCTCGCGCTGCAAGATCGAGCAGTATCGGCTCAGTTCTGGACTGGCTGTGCGATCGACGAACTGAGCCAGATCGGTGACCGGCAAGCCCCAACCGGCGAATTCCCAGTCGAACACCAGCAACGCTGGGCCAGTGACGGTGTCGCAGATGCGCAGATTCTTGATGACGAAATCGCCATGCACCAGCGAAGGCGGAATTGGGTCACAGCCTTCTTCAATTTCGCCCCAGCGCGATTCAAGGGCATCCATGTAGGCCGTGGCGTTGCGCAACACCGCGGTATCTTCGCAAGACAATTCACCGTGACTGACTTGATCGAGTAGCATGGCTTGGCAGCCGCGCAGCAATTGCCGGTAATGATCGAGTTCGCGCCGCGGGAGCCAGCGCTTGAGATCGGCAGATCCGGTGGCCAACTGGATTTCCGCCAACCAACCGCCGGCCAGCGTGCGATGCTCCGGCAGCAGCGGTGAATAGCGACAGCCCGCCGCATCTTCCAGGAAGAGCCAGGAGAACTCCCCCTCAGGTTCTTCCACAAGTCCATAGCAACCGAGCGCCGGCAGCCCGGTGAGCGGCAGCAGTTGCTGGTAAATCATGCGCTCCGTTCGTGCCGTGGCGGTTCGGCATCTCTTGGCAATCACTCGCGCCTCACTCTCCTGGCTATGGTTAAGCCGATAAACCGTGCTATAGCGTCTCCCTTGCAGAACCTCAAGAGTGCCTGGCTCCCAGGAACCCGCGTGGACTTGAAGCCAAGCCTGGACGGCTCGATGTTCCCGCACGCGTTCGGTCACAATCACAGGCATGGTTCGCTTAGGCATGAGAGTGAACCCCCGCTGCGGCCAACGCGGCCGTTTGTGGGGGCACTTCCCCTCGAGCCGCCTGCTCTGCCGCGGTATAGAAGTACTGCGCCAGCAGGCGGGGCGCGTCCGGCACGCCCTTGAAGCCGGGAATGCTACACATATCTACGACGTAGGGGACGCCTTCACTCTCAATAATGTCCACGCCGAACAGGTCGATGCCGAATGCGCGGCCGCAGCGCAGGGCAATCTCACGTAACTCGGGCGAGAGCGTGACGGGCTCACCGCATTTTTCTTCTTCGGTTCGACGCGGGAAGACCTTTTTGACCCCGAACAAGCGGCCGCCGATCGCATAAATCTTGCGGTCGCGGCCGTCGTTTGCGTGGTAGCGCTGTGCGAACACAGGCTCGCGCCCACAATTCACCTCTGCGAGTTCAGCAGGTTTGCGAATGACGCGGACGTGGTGGCCACCGGTTCCCTGATACGGCTTGACGACGAGCGGCCCTGAGTCCAACAGCCCAAGCAATTGGTCAGGTTGCGACGCAACGTAGGTGGCTGGCGTGGGCACACCTGCGGCCTGTAAGGTTCGCGAGGCGACGATCTTGTCCCGCAGGGCCGCCGAGACGGGATACGGATTCACGACGACCGCCCCCAACTCATGAAGCGCTCCTGCCAAGCTGAGGGAGAGTCCGCTCGTGTGCCGCAAAACGTACAGATCGTGTTCCACCCGGACCTTCGACAGATCGAGGATCCCATCCATCGGGTGGATGACGTCGACGAGCGCCCCAGACTCTGCGAGCACCTGTACGACGGCAGGCATATAACTTCTGCTCTTTGGCGAGTAGCGTGGCAATAGGAATCCAATCCGCAATCTCATAATTCACGCCTTACAACGGAAAAATTGTCCGCTCCTGGTGCCGGGCTCGATCCTTACCAGCCGCCCTTTTTCGATCCGCACGATGACGTCGCATTGCTGTAATGCGCTGGAGCGGTGCGTGATCACGAAGGTCGTCCGCCCTCGGGCGAGCCGTTCCAACGCTTCCAGGATGGCAGCCTCGGTCTGGATATCAACTGAACTGGTCGGCTCATCCAGGATAAGGATGGGCGCGTTCTTCAAGAACGCACGTGCGATCGATATGCGTTGGCGTTCCCCGCCGGAGAGACGCATACCGCGTTCGCCCACAACGGTTTGGTAACCCCGCGACAGCCCGATGATGAAATGGTGCGCATTGGCGGCCTTTGCCGCAGCTTCAATTTCCGCCTGGCTCGCGCTCGCGCGGGCATAAGCAATGTTCTCGGCAATGCTGGTCGAAAAAAGCAGCGGCTCCTGAAGAACGATTGCGAACTGGTTGCGCAGATCGGAGAGCTTGTAGTCGCGAAGATCCCTATTGTCGAGCAGGATTTGTCCTGCCGTGGGATCGTAGAAACGAGTCAACAGATTCACTAGCGTGGTCTTTCCCGCACCCGTGGTGCCGACGATGCCGACGCATTCCCCCGGCTTGACCTCGAAGGAGATGTCTTCAAGTACGGGCCGGTCATCATCGTAAGCAAACGACACGTGTCGAAAAATCATGGCGCCTGAAGCCTGCGCCAGGGAATGGGCATGTGGACGCTCAGGCACATCGGGGGCCTCGTCCAGCAGCGCAAACGCCCGCTCGGCACCGACAAAGTAGGTCTGCATGCTGGCCATCTTCTTGCCGACTGTGCGCAGAGGTCCGTAGACTTGTCCCAAATACCCCATGACCAACAGCAGACTGCCCAGCGTGAGTTTCCCCGCCTTGATGTCGTCGACGCCGACGTACAGAACGCTGGCCGTACCGACTGCGGTCAGCAAGGCCAGCACGATGCCGTAGCCGCCCTGCAGCTTTTCCTGATGAAGGCGTTCCCGCATTCCCTCGTACGCCTTCTGCATGAAGCGGTCGTGTTCGCGCTGTTCTTGTCCGAAGGCCCTGACCACGCGAACCGAACCCAATACTTCCTGCACCACCGACAAGGCGGAGCTTTCGATCGTCCGCACTCTTCGTGATTGGCGGCGCATCCGTCGCCGGTAAGAACCGGAAACCCACAAAACAAATGGGGCAATCGTCAATCCAACCAAGGCAAACTTCCAACTGATGCGGGCGGTAACGAAGATCATGGCGATCAGCGTGACGCCGGAGGAGAAGAACGGCACGATTCCCACCACGACAATGTTTTGCAGTGCCGTGGCGTCGTATTGGATGCGATAAATGGAATCTGCCGTGCCCTGGCTGTCGTGGTATGACAAGGAAAGCCGCTGCACGTGGCGGAAAAGTTTAGCGCGAAATTCCCGCAGGATCTTCTCTCCCGTGTAAGCCGTCAGAAACGCAGAGGCGAATTCGCGAACTTGACCCAACAGCGCAACTGCTATGAGCAGGCCAATCGCCAGGATCAGCAGATGGGCCTCCGATCCTTTGATAGCCGCGGGCAGCCAGCTGAGAAAATGCGACAGAGGGCGCGACCCGATGACGTTATCGACCACGATCTTGAGGGGCAATGGCATGAGGAGCGCCAGCGGAGTCCCCAGCAAACTCAACAGGAGCAGCGCCACTAGGTCACCGGAGTAGGGCCGCATCTCCTGCCATAGCCGCCACGTATTGGAACGCAAGCGATTCATTCTCGGTGCTGGCAAAATAGTCCTTCTAGGCTCTCAAGCTCGCCTCAACCGCGGCGAAATAGGTATCTGACCGATAGCTGGATTGTCCTCGGCGCCCCTGCCGAATTAGCACGGCCAAAGAAGGGCGAACTCATGTCCCCAATGATGCCGTTGACATTGGTGTGATTGATGGCATTGAAGGCATCCACACTGAATTCCAGGTTGTTCTGTTTGTGTTTTGAGGCTGGCTCGCCACCCCAAAAGTGTGCGATATCAAACGTCTTCGAAAAGCGCACATCGAGTTCGACAGTTCCGGGTCCGCGGCCCGTGTTGCGAGTGACGCCAGGGGGACGGTCCGTCGCCACCGTATCGCCGTTGTTATCGAATCCAGTGGTAATGTCAAAAGGTGCGCCGCTCATCGCCGACAGCAGCAATCCCAGGCGAAAGGCTCGCGGCAGCGATACCACTCCCATCAGGTTGAGGCGATGTCTCCAATCAAAATCCGCCGGCCCGATCTCCGGTCGCAGGTCGTAATTGTTGGCTGGAAGGGCAAAGGTGCCGGACGTGTCATTTATGGTTTTAGAAAACATGTACTGAACATAGGGCTGAAAGAATTTGCCGAATTGCCCGCGAAACGTGGCCGTCACGGCGTGACTCCGCTCAAAAGCCGCTGACTCGACCTGGTTAATATTCACGAAATTCGGGTCCGGGCGCAGCCCCGTCTGGGGCAGCGGTGCGTTGATATTGCGCGAGCGGAAAAGATGTGTGCCATGTAGAAACGAATATTCCACCGTGAGTGAGTTCGTATGCCAAAGCTCTCGCTCAACCCCAAGGCTTGCCTGCGACAGATAGGGAGATCGTATGTCCGGCGCGACTCGTATGACGCTTGGGGGAGGCGACTGGCCGGCAGCGAATGGATCGGGAAAAGAGGGGTTCGAGATCACCAATTCGCGCAGCCGAATGCCATCGTAAAGCAGCGATCGCTGCCTAGCCGATACCGGCAGGTTGTCGTAGAAAATTCCGCCGCCGCCGCGAATGATGGTCTTCCTGTTCTGGCCGGGAACGAACGCAAACGCAAATCGGGGAGCGAAGTTGCGGCGGTCGTCAATCGCCGATTGCCAGTCGTATCGTAGGCCAAACGTCAGGCTCAAGCGTTGTGTGGCTTGGAACTCGTCCTGAACAAATCCATTGGCGACGCGGGTGGCGAATTTCACATTTGGACTACCTTCCACGGATCTGAACACGAATGGAGTGCTCGCCCCATATTGTTCCAGGCTGGCAAACTCGAAGGTCCCGCCAAAATTTGAGGCATCGAATGCATCCATCAAATCTGTACGGAATCTGGCGCCCAAGGCAATCGCATGCTTATTGTGGGCGTAGTAGACAGTATCCTGAAGGTCAAACTGCCGTCTCTGGTCACGCGTGAAGGTTTGAGATGGCCCGGCGTTAAAAGCCTGGTCGACGATTATGGCTGGCGCTACCGCCAAGTCCCCCGTGTGCTCGTTGTCACTGGAGAAACTGAGGCGCAGATCATTGCGCCAGTTCGGCGGAATCATGGCACTATAATCCAACATTACTTTGTGTCTATGACGCCCGTCGTTGACTCCCTGTTCAGGCAGGTTGAAGCCTCCCACGTCCTTATTGTGGTAAGAGTGGTCGTTGAAGGTGTAGCTTCCATAGAGAGTGTGAAGGGGGCTGACCCACCACTGCAGGCGGGCAAAGATATTATCGCGATATTGGGTCGTGGGTACGTTTTCCCGGAGAGGCCCCGACAGGGTCACGGCGTTGACGATTGCGCTTTGGTTGAGCATGGAGCGCTCGGCGGCGATGTAGAAAGAGGAAGACTTACGTAGCGGACCGCCCAGGTTGGCCTGGAGTAATCTCCGGTCCAGATCCGGCGCGAATTCCGAAAACGCATTCCGAGCGTCAAACAGAGAGTTCCTGGCATACATCGCAAAACCGCCATCGTAACGCTTCTTGTGGCCGTGTACGGTGGTGACTTCAACCTTTGCATTTCCCGGGTGCTGGAACAGGGCGGAGTAAGGATTGCGGTCAATCCTGATCTTTCTGATGGCCGACGCAGGCAGATCAACCGCTGATCCTTCTACTCCATCGATGATGACCGACGGACCCTCGGCGCCTTGCGCAGCCGGTGAAACGAATTTCTGAATCAGCGGGGTTACGTCTTCCGAAAGGGTGGGGAGCTGGTGCAGCAGATTGTCGTCGATTCTTGCGGTGGCTGCGTCGCTGTCGGAAGTCGAAGGCGCCTCATCGGCTGCATCGGCGTCGACCGTGACTTGCTGCCTCGCTCCTCCAACCTTGAGTTTAATCTTTAATGGCTTCACTTCTTGCCCCTGGACCACTAGACTCTTTTCATACCGCTCGAAGCCGCTCACCTCAATTTTCAGAACGTAGTTACCCGGAGACAGGTCTTTGAAACTAAAGTTCCCATTCTCCGCGGAAGTCGTTTCGCGTATCGGATGTGTATCCCCGCGAACCAGCGCGACTTTCGCTCCCGAAATTGCCGCGCCGCTGCCGTCTTCGACAACTCCAGTTAGATTCAGGTTCGCTGGGTCAGGGGCCATCTGGCCGAAGACGAGCGACGAATAGACCAGCGCAATCAGCAGCACGTTTATGGCTAAATGAAAACGGAACATCGGGTTATCCAGCTTTCCTGGTAACAGCCGTATCGGCCGCGGCTGGTCCACATTCAAGGACTGCGGCGCCATGCACTTCGGATCCACTGTGGGCCGCCGCCATCGCGTTTTCCCGCCTGGGAAGAACGGCAAGTTTGCTAGCCCGCTCTTCCATCAGAACGGGCATCAGTAGGGTTCCGGTTGCGGCCACACATTCCTGAACTACGCGTGCCGCAACCGCCGCTGCCATCGAAGCGAGAATGACAGCGGCCGCCCGGGCTCCATTCCGCAACGCAGCGAGGGCAAGGCTGCCGAGGAATAGACTCAGTACGATGGCCATGGTTGAGGGCTTGGGCCACACACGGAATCTCACTAACTGCCGGCCCATGCCGTGTTCTTCTACAGCCATCCGCAAGCGGGCAGCTCCCACGAGGTTGGGCCGAACCTCGAGGTCCCAGCGATCAAACTCTCCGCCTGGAACGACGCACGCTCCTTCGGCTCGCAACTTTGACTCTATCGATCGCAGTCTGTCGCTCGTTCCCCGCCACTGCTCGCTCCAGATTCGGAAAGTGCGGGTAGCGGGAAATGCCGGAACGAAGGGTCCGCGGCGCCGCCACAGCGTCAGTCCACAGCTCAGCCGCCCATACAGGCGGGCTGCGGGCTGGAGAAGATGCAGAAGAGCAACCAGGCAGCGCAGGCCCATCCGAGAAAGCCCGGATCGGGATTCGTCCTCGATTCTGATTTGGGCGGCGTTCCGGCAAGATTGGAAGGCTGGAATTCCAGCTGCCACCACAAGCAGGGGAAGCGCAAGCAGCAGAGGCCTCCAAAGTTCCCCAACGGCCGTTAGTGCAGCTAGACCGGGAACCAACAAGTACCACTCGGGCATCAAAGGGAGCGCTGAAAGCGTGCTTTGTGCCGGCTGGTAAATCGATTGAAAGGGCGCGCTGCCCCAGACCCCCTGATAAATCCGCGCTCTGCGCCACAAACTGCGCCCGTTTCCATCACCGTAAACTCGTCCAGCCCAGCTCACGTGGCCAGCTGCGTTGTATTTGTCCGGCCACTTCGCTTCCAGTAGTGCTTCCGCCTTGCCGTATCCTCGCTGCTGTTTCCAATAGGTCCGCACCGAGCCTCGCCGGTGATGCCAGACCATAGCGGCCGGGCAAAAGCCCAATTTTCGACCACTTTGCGTCAGGCGCCAGCACAGGTCTACATCATCGCCGGCGACGCGGAACTGAGGGTCGAATCCGCCAAGGGCTGCCAAGTCAGCTTTGCGAAATGCCATATTGCAGCCGGGAATGTGCTCCGCCTCGCAGTCTGAAATGAGAACGTGCACTGGACCTCCAGGCGCCCTGGCAATGCACGTCGCCAGCGGCCCATCATCAGGAGGAGCGATGTTCGGTCCTCCCAGGGCAGCGTAATCGGTGCTCATGAACATGGAAGCCAGATACGACAACCACTGAGGATCGGGGTAAGCGTCATCGTCGATATAGGCGACAATCTCGCCAAGAGCTGCTTGCAGACCCGTGTTGCGCGCGCTGCTCAGCCCACGATTTGGTGTTTCAATCACCCGAAACCCAAACTCTCGCGCAATGGCCGCTGATCCATCCGTCGAGCCGTCGCTGACCACGATCACTTCAAAATTCGGATACTCGAGCTTTCTCAAGCCTTCGCAGCATTCACGAATGGTGCGGGTGCCGTTATAAGTGCAGACCACAACGGATATGAAAGGCCAGCGTATTTCCTGTGAAAAGGGGGAGCTACGGAATGCGTCGCGGACGGATGCTAGCGCTGGTTTTGGCAACCGGTCTCGGCCAGTGAGACCGAACGCCCAATCCTCGGCCTCAGCGCCGCCTCGGAACCACTCATCAGTCCAGGAATAGACAAAGACGCCGGCACATCCGCCCTGAAACGCTGTTCGAACCTGCCAGTCGAGCACACGGGCCTGGGTTTCTTGGCCGTTGCGATAGCTGTCGAGGCCAATCTCGCCCATAATCAGGGGAGCATCACCCGCGATGTTCTGCAATCGTGCGAGATATGCCGCGAACCGCTCCTGCGACTCGAGGTAGACGTTGAAGCAGAAAAAGTCTAAAAACGGAAGCCGCAGATATTCGGTCGAGGGATAGTTAACGTACGTGACCACACTGCCTGGATCTTCGTCTTTTACGGCACAGTAGAGTTTCTCCAGGTATCTTTCGATTTTGCGCCGGCCATGCCAGCGCACGATCGAGGCCGGAATCTCGTTGCCGAGCGAATAGGCCAGGATGGCTGGGTGTCTGGAGCAGTCGCGCACTCTGGCAGCCAATATCTCCGTAATGTCCGGCGCACCTTTTTTGTCGGTCAGAAAACCAACATACTGATCGGCGGCAAGATCAAGCATCACACGCAACCCATACCGTTGAGCTGTGTTCAGCAATGAAACCGGCGGTGTGTTGTAAACCCGAACGGCGTTGATGCCGTTGGCGGCCATGAGAGCAAAATCACGATTGATTTTTTCATGATCATGGTATTGGTTTCCGCTTTCGTCAGGACGAAAGGTTCCGTAGGTGACGCCACGAACGTATAACTTCTCTTCTCCGACCCAAATAAATTTGCCCCGCACACGCGGCCGCATGTTGGGACGGTTCGCTGGTGAGAATGGGAAGAGGACTCGTTCTGTCACGAAGGCTCGTCTTGAATCTCAAGAAGTAGTTTCAGGTGCCCCTAAACTCCCACCCGGTTCACCCGGTAAAGGGAAGGAACTGTCCGGCACCAGCTAGCTGGGTTTGGAATGCGACATCGATTTACTGGGGGAGGTAACCTTGCAGGCTACAGTAGACGATGTGACATATTAGCCGCGGCTCCGCTCTTTCAGTCCCAGTCACGGCTGCCTTCAAGTTTGTTTCTCGGGTTTAGGCCCCTATGCCGTGGAAAGGCTCTTGCACCCAAAGCACCTAGTTTCCAACCTAACTCCACGCGGCAGGACGATGTGGCCGCCCACCCTTTACATTGGGGGGCTAATGCATCGCAGTTCAGCATCCCGGTTCTCTCAAGTCAATACCGTGGAATCCTTGCGCTGACGGTGCTAAACCATTCTGAGTAATCCTTTTGGTGTACTGCCGGCCAGGCCAACGGCTACACCCAACTCGACTTTCTGGAGAGAGATCCTGCGTATCACCGATGCGAAACTGGTGCGCCGTATTCGCGAGCTGCTGGTGACTCCGTACCAGGTCAAGAGGGCGTGGGACTGCGGAGCGCCGGACGAGCACTTCATAAGTTGGACGGTCTTTGAACACCGCCCATCGAATACTGGCATAGCATTTTGCTCTGAAGGCTTTGGCCCTTCATATCCCTGGGGTCTGGTGCATTTGTCGGGACCACACATGGGCATGGGCGTGGACTCTGGTTGGTTCGTATCCCTTGAGGAAGCGATGAGGAACAGCATGGCATGGGATGGCCCGACTCCAGAAGGCTATGAAGTCGAGTAAATGCATCACTGAAGTTTCAATTCAAATAGGCCTTGCTTTCTTCTTAACAACCATCTAAACGTTAGATGGTTAATCAGATGGAAAGCATCGGGGTCCAACGTTCCCCGAACTCGTCGAAGCGCTGGCGGGCATCGAGATCATCGAGCGTTCGTCGGTCACGCCTTCGATGACGCGCGCGTGACCAGCGCGATCGAGGCAACGGGCCGCAAGAAGCTGATCTTCGCCGGCATTTCGCTCGAAGTCTGTGCGGCTCTTCCGGCCATCACCGCCGTCGGCAAGGGGTTTGACGCGTACGTGGCGGTTGACGCCTCAGGAACATTCAGCGAGACCAAGCGGCAAGTTGGACTTCTGCGCATGCTACAGGCAGGCGTCATCGTCTCGGACTACGCGACCTTGATGGTGGAAATTCTCAAGGATAACGCGCGACCGGAAGCCGGAGAGGTCTATGGAGCCATGGACATGGCTTGGGCCAAGCTTGTCGGCCAGATCGCCCACGCCTACGGAAAGTGAACGACCTGATTTCCAATTCCAATTCATCGAGGAGAGCCGGGTTCGTCCGCTAGGCGTTCTGCGACGGCCGAGGTTCGAGATACTTGCGTAGAGTTTGTCTTCATCGAGGACCCGTTCGGCTCTTTAACCGTTCTGTTCCATCAGCGCGGCGGCGCGCTTGCCGACTTTCTTAAGTGCCGCTTCGAGGCCAAGAAGCTCCTCGGGGCTCAGTTCAGAGAACACTCTTTTCATCTGCCCGGAATGCTTTCGGAAGGCGGGAACAATGAGGTCCTTGCCGCGCGGGGTGAGGGCTACGATCCGAACGCGCCGGTCCTCGGCGCTCTCGACTCGGCTGACCAAGCCCTTCGCGACCAGGCGGTCCACGGCGATACTAATCGAACCTGGGGTCAGATGGACGATCGGGCCTATCGTGTTGACGGGCAAAGGCCCCTTATGGAGCAGGACCTCCAGCACTCGGAAATCCGAGTCGCCGAGCCCGGTCTCTTCAATACCAGCTGCTGCGTAGCGCGTCAGGGCCTGCATCGCCTTCAACATGACGAGCCAAACGTGCGACGTTTCCTGAATGCCCTGGGCCATAAAAACCCTGAATCTTCTAAAATTATACGACATCAACTAGATTGATATCAAGCTAATTGACGCCATGCTAATGGCCGTCAACGCAAAGGGGAACCCGCTTATGAGAACCGCTTCCACAATCGCCCGATATCTGGCGGGCGTGATCTTTCTTGTTTTCGGCCTGAACGGCTTTCTGAACTTCATTCCTCTGCCCCCTCCGGGAGGCATCGCGGGACAGTTCATGGGTGCCCTGTACGCCTCGCATTACCTGTGGGTGATCTTCGCGTTTCAGGTCATCGCGGCGATACTTCTGCTGGTCAACCGTTACGTCCCGTTGGCGGTGGCCGTGCTAGCGCCGGTGATCGTCAACATTCTTGTTTTCCACGCCTTGATGGCCCCGAGCGGGCTTCCGCTGGCCCTCTTCGTGGCGGTGCTGTGGGCTCTGATCTTCGTCCGTGTGCGACCGGCCTTTGCTGGGCTATTCCAATCGCGGTTGCAGACGCGGTCCTGATGGAGCGCTCCATGTTGGAGCGGTAAGAGGAGGACAAGACCATGGAACGGAATCTCGCCTATCTGCTCCCTGAAAACCTGCATAGGGTTTTCAACCACACAGATCTTCACGAGAGGAAGGCAGCCATTGCCGATCTTTGGGACCAGGGTGGGATCTTCATCGATCCCGATGGCGTCCATCAAGGACCCGACAAGCTCAGCACCGTTGTCACGGCTTTACAGCACCAGTTTCCGGGCTCCGTGTTTAAGGTCACCTCTCCGATTCAGGAGAACTTCGGTGTTGGGCGCGTTTCGTGGGAGTACGGACCGCCCGGCGGAGCCGCTATCACCAAAGGCATCGACGTAGGCAGGATGAAGGATGGAAAGCTGGCGGCGCTCTACGTCTTCATCGACTGAAGCGTCGATGGTTGTTTCATGTAAACAACGGACGGACCTCGACAAGCGCCCATCATCACCTAGCGAAGGAAACATAGGATGACCATCTCCGTAATCATCGGCAGCACACGCCAGGGCCGGTTCTCTGAAAAGCCGGCTCAATGGATTCTTCAGGAACTTCGGAAGAGAGAGGCAATTCAGGCGCGGCTTCTCGACCTCCGCGACTTCCCGATGCCTTTCTTCGACCAGCCCATGCCGCCGGCTATGCCCGGCCGCCCGCCTTACGAACACGAGGTGGTTAAGAAATGGACCGCCCAAATCGCCGCATCGGATGGTTTTGTATTCGTCACGCCGGAATACAACTACGGGCCCCCCGCAGTGCTGAAAAATGCGATCGATTGGGTTTATCCGGAGTGGAACCGCAAGGCGGCCGCCTTTGTGAGCTACGGCAGCGCCATGGGTGCGCGAGCCGTCCAGCAGCTTCGGGAGACGGCAATCGAGCTTCAAATGGCGCCGGTCCGATCATCCGTTCACATTCCTGTGACGACGCTTTGGGCGCATTTCCAAGGCGGAGACGTGGAGAAAGGTTTCGCCGAGCTGGACAAGGCGGCTAACGTGATGATCGACGATCTCATCTGGTGGACGACGACTCTAAAGACGGCCCGCGAGCGCTGATGGACGGAGATGAAAACCTCAATAAACACATACTGCTCAGCCGTTGGGTGCGAAGACTTCTCGCTAGGAGTCGGCGGGCCTCACCCGCCGAATCGAAGCCGCCTCAACGGGCCGGCGGCGCAGCAGGCGGGATCACCAGCATTACTACCGCACTGCTTGCGATTGCCAAGCCACTGCAAATGAGCATCACGAGGCGGAATCCAAATCCGAATGACTCTGCAACGGCTGCCCGGATGGCTGCCGCATCAGCGGGGTCAAGGCTGGTCGGCAACTCCAAACCCGCTAGCTTGATGGCGCTCGATCGAACGTTGCGGACGATGTTCGGCGCGATGTTCAGATCCGCCAGCGAATCCATCAACCTATATTTGAACGCACCGACCATCACCAACCCCAGGACGGCGACGGCCAGAACTCCCGCGACTCTTGCCACCGCATTGTTGATCCCAGAGGCGGTTCCGGCACGATCTTGTGCGACGGAACTCATCACGACAGTGGTCAAAGGCGCCACGCTGACCGCCATACCGAAGCCGAGCACAATGAACGCAGGGAAAAACGTCGCCCAATAGCTGGTCCCAGCGAAGGGCACCGCGAGCAGAGCAAACCCGGCGGCAACGATCAGCGGCCCGACGAGCAGCGGACGCCGGAAGCCATAGCGCGAAACCAGGCCGCCTGACCAGCGAGACAGAAAAAACATCAGAAGGATCATTGGCAGCGCGGCGGCGCCCGTGGCGGTTGCCGAATATCTCTGTACCTGAATCAGATTCAACGGGAAGAGGAAAAAAAAGATTCCCAGGGCAGAATAGAGAAGCAGGGTCAGCAGGTTCGCTCCACTGAATACGCGGGAGCGAAACAGCTGCAGCGGAACCAAAGGTGACTTGGCGACCCGTGACTCCACCAAACAGAGAGCGCCCAATGAAGCCACACCCGCCATCAAGCCTCCCCAAACCAGCGGATGACTCCAGCCAAACGTACTGGATTCAAGCAGCCCAAACACGAGTCCTCCCACGGCAGCGGTTGCAGTCAGGGCGCCCAGCCAATCCACATGCGTGCTCAGCCGGCTTCGACTCTCGGGAATTTGCCAAAGCGAAATTGCAACCACGGCCACCGCAAGCGGGACGTTGATGAAAAATATCCAGTGCCAGGAGGCGTGCTCGATAAGCCAACCTCCTAAGACTGGACCCGATGCGGTGGTGATGGCTGTGAATCCTGACCAGGTTCCGATGGCCTTACCACGGGATTTCTCGTCGAAACTTGCGCTGATGATCGCCAGACTCCCGGGTACAAGAAACGCCGCGCCAATGCCCTGAATAGAACGTGCGATCACCAACTGCCCGATGTTCACTGAGACGCCGCAGGCCATCGAGGCGGAGGCAAAGAGTCCAACTCCGAGCAGGAACATTAGGCGTCGCCCAAAAGCGTCGCCCAAAGCGCCTCCCGACAAGATCAACGCAGAAAGAAACAACCCGTACGACTCAACGACCCACTGCACGTCAACGACGGTGGCCTGCAGGCTGGATTGAAGCGCAGGCAGGGCGACATTGACTACCGTGCTATCAATGAATGCCATGCTCGACGCCAGAATGGTGGCCGCCAGGATCCAGGGCTGCGCTTTCGGCCCACATGGAGGCGCAGGCTTCCCGGAGAGAACGACACCTTCATCACATGGCTGCCGCATTCCCGCTCAACTTCTCCAAACCCGCCGAATCTCACGATAACGGAAACAATCCACGAGGTGGTCGTTTACCATTCCGACGGCCTGCATGTGGGCATAAACGACCGTCGAACCAACGAAACTGAATCCCCGAAGCTTAAGGTCCTTGCTGAACGCCTCGGATTCGTCTGAAGTCGCAGGAATCTGCCGCATAAACTTCCACCGGTTAAGCTTTGGCCGTCCGTCAACGAAACGCCAGCAATAGGAGTCGAAGCTTCCAAACTCATCCTGGATTTTGAGAAACCTGCGTGCGCTGCGCACGGCAGCCTCGATCTTCATGCGGTTGCGAATGATCTCAGAATTTGATGTGAGCTTCTCGATTCGTTGCGTGGAGAATCGCGCGACCTTCTCGGGATCAAACCCAGCGAAGGCGCGCCGATAACCTTCTCGCTTCTTCAGCACGATTGACCAGCTCAATCCGGCCTGTGCGGCTTCGAGCACGAGAAATTCAAAGTGCTTGCGGTCATCGTGGACGGGGACACCCCACTCGCGATCATGATATTGAAGCATCAGCGGATCATCGACGCGAACCCACGAACACCGTTTCACTGTTGCGGTTGCACTGCGCATGAAGACCGCCTTCCCAGTTATTCCTTCAGCACTTGGTGAACGAACGAAATCGCAATCGATCCTTCGCCCACAGCCGAGGCGACACGCTTTACATTGCCGCCGCGCACGTCTCCGGCAGCAAAAACGCCCGGCAAAGTTGTTTCCAGCAGATATGGCCGGCGGCCGAGGGGCCAGTGCGCGTCCTGCAGATCTTCCGCCGACAAATCCGGGCCGGTCTTGATGAAGCCCTTGCCATCGAGCGCGACGCAGCCGTCGAGCCAATCTGTATTCGGGTCGGCTCCGGTCATGACGAACACGTGCGCAATGCTCTTGTTTTCGGTTTTACTGGTCTGGTTATTCCTCCATGTGACTCGTTGCAGGTGTTCGCTGCCTTCAAGCTCAACCAGCTCAGTATGTGTGAGCAGGGTGATGTTGGGTGTTTCTTCGATCCGGCGAATTAGGTATTTCGACATCGTGTCCGCCAGCCCCGAGCCCCTGATAAGGATATAAACGTGTTTTGTGCTCTGGGAGAGAAATACCGCCGCCTGCCCTGAGGAATTTCCGCCGCCGACAACGATTACTTCTTCGCCGCTGCATAATTGCGCCTCGATAAATGTCGCGCCGTAATAGACCCCAGCGCCTTCAAAGCGGGACAGATTCTTAAGCGGCAGCTGGCGGTATTGGGCTCCGGTAGCGATAACAACCGTTCGCGCCGGAATCCGGATACCTCCTTCTAACTCGACCATGTAAGGCCGGCGATCACACTTCAGGTGGGTGCCGGTCGTCAGTAGCATCTGTGCCCCGAACTTCTGCGCCTGCGTGTATGCCCGACCCGCCAGTTCATTCCCGGAAATCCCGGTTGGGAAACCGAGGTAGTTCTCGATCCTGGAACTGGCGCCAGCCTGTCCTCCGGGAGAGAAAGTCTCAAGCAGCAAAACGTCAAGGCCTTCCGATGCGCCGTACACGGCTGCCGCCAGGCCCGCTGGCCCTGCACCCACGATCACGAGATCGCGCACACGGGTTTCGTCCACCGCCTCGTTGAACCCAAGACAATTCGCAATCTCGCGATTCGTCGGATTGCGCAGAACGGTCTGGCCGCGGCAAACCAGCACCGGGGTATCGGAGATGGCGACACCGAAGCGAGCGAGAACGCTTTCGACGTCAGCATCGCGTTCCAAGTCAATGTACGTGTATGGGTGTCCATTACGCGTCAGGAATTCTTTGATGCGCAGCGTGTCGGCCGAATGACTGGAACCTACCAGCGTGACATCTCCTTGACCCTGCGCCACCAGCTCAACCCGCCGCGCAATGAATGCCCGCATCACGATCTCGCTCAGCTCCGCGTCCGTCTGGACCAATGCAAGCAGGCTCGTGCGCGCGATTTGGACGACCTCGGAATTCTGGCGGGCACGAATACTCGCGAAAGCGCGGCGGCCGGACAGCGTATTGATTTCGCCGGTGAATTGCCCCGGCCCGATTACGCGGATCAATATTTCCTGCGTGAATGAAGGCCGCACGACTTCCAGTTCACCCGACACAACGAGGAAAACTGGTATGTCTTTGCCTCCCAGTTCTACCAGCACCTCGCCCGCGCGCACCGACCTGGACGTCCCGTGAGAAGCGAGGCGCTCCATCTGGGCCTCGCTCAACGTCGGAAAAATCTGTTCGACACGCGACTTGGTCAGCGGGATTGGAACTGTCGATTCGGCCATGAGACATTTCCTCTGAGGAAGACTTTTACAGCAGCAGGACCATGAACTACAAAGCCCTTCGGCGTGCCGAAGGGCTGCACATAGTTTCTCGTCGGTCTGACCGTCCTACTGGGCACTATTATACGGCGCCAACCGAGGCGGGCTTGGCTTTGACCAGCGGCACCTCGACCGGGTGCTCGCTCAGGAACCACACCTGAAGTTCATTGGTGCGCAGCACCTCGCCGATGAGGAGATCATTGCTGCCATCATCGCCGAGTTCCGATGCACGGCGTGCAAGCTTGCGAGTCTGGCGGATGATGATCTGATGCGCATCCAGCAATCGCGAGAGCTGCACCGGGACTTCCTCGCGGCCACGAGGCGGGCGCTCAATCTGCGTCGCCTCAGCCACATCTGCCGCCATGGCAATACTGACGCCACCTAGCGGTTGGATGCGCTCAGCAATCAAATCAAACCAACCCGACCTGTTGGTTGAAATGCTTGTCGAACAGCAGATGCAGTTGGTAAAACGTCGGGCCCGCAACTTGCCAGTGCGACTTCTTGTACAAATCGCGCAACGTCATTGGGTCTGCGAGCAATTGATTGAGCGGGGCGGTCACCTCAAGCCGCACTGGCTCTTCAAGCTCTAGCGGAAGCAGATGATTGACGGTCCCGTAGGCCTGAATTTCGGCAGCGCGCTGATGGAGCCGCGGCTGAGAACTAATGTTTTTGGCAGTCTTGCTGGTTGTGTCATTCTTCCTCATATGGCCCTCCTTCGGGACTTGTGCCGTAGTCATATCTGCGGCACAGGCCTCTCACGCTCCCCACAAAACAGATGCGCCTTAGCCGGTTTTGATTCGCTTTTCCTCGGCGCCTCCCTCATTGGGGTGAGACAAACTAAATTGGCACACTCGCAGTTCTTCACAAATACGCGAATCGGGCTAGTTGCCCTACTGATTGTTAGTACGATGGACCTCCAGGTTCGACGTTGTCCCGCAGGCCTGGCATTTCCAGCCATCTCTTTGCAAGACTTCACGACAAGCTGATCGTAGGATTCAGGATTCGGCCTTAGCCGTGGCTGCTTTGGTCGAATCCGACTCATGACGCCTTCTGATTCACTTGCGCAAGGAATTCATGCCGCTGCTCCGAGGGCGATAGGTTTTAATCGTTCCCGTCATGGACGCCTCCACAGCAGAGCCGATAATGGCCTGAATTGATCGGGCACTCCGTCGAAAAACACCAAAACGGCGGGTTGCGACAGCCGTCCGTATGTTTTACGGAATATAGGTTCCTATCGAATATTTAGCACATGTCGATGCCACGAGATATTGAGCCACGCCTCCTGCGGTCTGCACGAACAAATCCAGTGGTGGTGCTGACAGGCGCCCGCCAAACTGGGGAAACATCTACGTTTCGACGGCTCTTTCCGGACCATGAATTCGTTTCCCTGGACCTTCCGACCGAAGCCGAACAAGCGGAAAAGGAGCCGCACAGCTTCGTTCGCCGCCACGCGCCGCCTGCGATCATCGATGAGGTGCAATATGCGCCTGGCTTATTTCGATACCTCAAGGGCGCAGTAGATGCAAGTCGCGCCCGCCGTGGACAGTTCCTGCTGACCGGCGAAAATGGCTCCCCGTGTCACCGGCCCTTACAGCGAACGGACGCGGACCATCTTCGCGGACAAGTCTCATGGAGCGCGAGGGCATAATAGAGAGGTAGCAATCCTGGTGAATCCTGAAGAGGTCTGAAAATGTTCACGCCAGACTTGAGCATTCTTCCAACCCCCCAAAGACAGCTTTGGGCTGAACTGAGAGACACCCCGAAAGAATTTGTGCTCTACGGAGGAACAGCTCTGGGCTTGCGGCTCGGACACCGCCAATCCGGGGACTTTGATTTTTTTTCCAATAAGCCCTTTCAGGCAGCCATGCTCCGGGATAGCGTCTCCTACCTGAAGCGCGCCGAGATGAGCCAATTTCAGGACAACACGTTGACAGCGATTATTGACCGCAGTGGCCCGGTTAAGGTTTCTTTCTTTGGCTCTCTGGGAATGAAACGCGTTCAGGATCCAGATCTTGTTGAGGAAAACGGCATTCAGGTTGCCTCAATGCTTGATCTGCTGGCCTCGAAGTTGAGAACGATCCAGCTCCGGGCTCAGGCAAAGGACTATAGGGATGTAGCGGCGGCCCTCACCGCCGGCTTGACGATGGCCGAGGGTCTGGCCGCCGCAATGGCGATCTACGGCAAGGAGTTCAATGGCGCCCTAAGCCTCAAGGCACTGACCTTTTTCGAAGACGGCGACCTCCCTAGCTTGCCAGTTGGCGAGCGAATGCAGCTTACTGGTGCAGCGACTAAGATAAACTTGAAACAGCTTCCAATTGTTACGGTCAGGTCTGGCCTCAGCCGGCAGGATGAAGAGCAATGACCGATTCGGAAGAACTCAGGCGAGTGGCGAAACGTGTCCTTTGGTTCAAGACCCCAGAGGAAGCGTTGAATGACTCGAAGTTGTTCCTCGCTCACGTGATGACCTACGGTACGTTGGAAGATATCGTCACAACCATGCGGTACTATTCAGACGCCGAGTTCGACCTGGTTTTAGCGGACCCTCCCGCTGGCATTTTTGATCGCCGCTCGTGGAATTACTGGAACCTCCGGTACCACCACGAACCCGTGCCGCCACTTCCGCGGCGCGAGTTTCCTACCGCTGGTCGGGCTGACGAATAGCTGTCTTTGACGGTCGCAGCATGCAAGATGTCCAAAGCGCACCAGGTACTTTCTTTCGTAGAAATTTATGCCGATAAACGCCGGATACCGGGTTCATCTCAGCGGGCGGGGCCAAGGACGATAACTAAGCCCGACGGAACTACGAACACACAGTCCGTCGGCTGGCCTGTAGACGGAATCGTCGGTGGCGCATGGTATGGAGGGTGGCGTTTCGGCGATGACAGAGTAGAGGTCGGATCGACCATTTTGGTTCTCAATTGTGCCGGCGAAAGACAGCACCTTTGGATTTGATCGTTGAAAGAAATGACATCTCTGATCAAATCAAGACAAAGTTCCGTATCGAGCGGTCCGGAGTCATCAAAATGGGCACTCCAGTTCCCGTCACTCTCACCGTGCAAAACGATTCGGAGAACACACTGCGGTTCCCTCAGGGAGGTGCGATGGGGGAAGGCGTCAGCCTAAGAGTGGTTCGCGACGAGCTCTGAGACCCGGGGAGCATTTTGAACAACACTTCTCGCTTGAGGAGGCATACTCGTTCGACCAGCCCGGAAATTATGAAGTTAGCTTTGCCACTGTGCTGGCAGTTTTGGTAGGGGAGAAGAACGGTCCGTTTGCAGACTTATGCCCGATTAGATTCCCGGTCGCGGCCGATGCTAAGTTCGTCGTCTCCAGAGCAGACTAGAGCGCCTTATCTTCACATGGATGTGTAGTCGCGTACTCGGACAAGTGCCCCTCACTGGCATTCGGGGGAAGTGAGCAATGCATTAGCGGTGGTGGAACTCCCAACAGATGCCGAGAAACCGACTCACACGCGATCCCTCAGCAATGGTTCTTCTTCCAAGCGATGGTGCCACCCGTGGAGCTCTTATTGCCGCACATAGTGCCCACCGGCCTTTCTTTCTTTTCGCTCCTCTTTTCTTTCTTTGGCCTTCTCGCCAGCTTTCCACAAAGAAATTTCGCGCCTGGGTCACCTAGAAACGACGATCGCCAACGCGGTTGACCCACTACCTCGCCGGTTTTGTCTCTCCTCATGCGCATTTCCCGTTGTAAAACCTAATGACGCTAGACTGTCACGGCACGGCCAGATGGAACAGGAAGGAACGAGAGGGAATCGGAAGAAATTAGACGAGGTAGTATGCGGGGGCGTAGTTCAGCTGGTTAGAACGCCTGCCAGGAGGCCGCGGATTCGAGTCCCGTTGTTCCCGCCATAGTTACTTTGAACTGGTCTTCCTCGCTGCTCTTTGCAGGCGACGCCCGAAGGAACTACCGTAGTAAGTATTGCGCTTAAGGGCGGAACGTCCAACGAAGTTTCACAGCGACGAGGTCGCTTTGCGGGACGATGCTGACGTGAGGGTCAGTAACGATCCTTTGCCAACCACGATTCCACACAATGAACAGATCATTGCCCGGTCTTATCGTCCAACGAAGGCGAGTATTCGTACCCACGTTTTCTGAGGCCGTGTCGTACTGGATAAAGCTAGACAACACGAGATTGGGACTCCAGGCATAAGCAGTGCGGGCTGACCACAAGCGTTGTACGAAGTTTCCCGCCGGTATATGCCCAAAATCGTTCTCTAATTCGAGGTCCAGTTGGATTCTGCCCCTCGGTGAGGTCCATCGAAGATAGTTCTCCCACTGCGTCAAATGACCGTTGTAGAAGGTCCCGAACCAGGTTGTCGTTCCGAATTGCAGGGATCGATGCTCGCTGGTTTGCGCTTCCAGGCGCCAGCGAGTGAAATCGTAAGAACCAGGAGGAATCACCACACCTGGGGTGACTTCGAAGGGGGTGAGGAGGGTCTCGGCGTGTGGGTCCCAGTTGAATTCAAAACGGTCGCCCGATTCGAAGCGGACGTTAACCGGTGCCATAAAATACTCCCACGATTCCACAATCCCCCTCGTGTCCGTGTAGCGGGAGTACTGGTTTTCAAAGAATTCCTGCCGTATCCATCTGAACGGGCCATCTTTTGAAGGGCGTGGTTGGTAATTGCAACCAATCGACGTGTGTCGCACTCCGGGCCGGGGAAGGAACCCCAAGAGTGGTTCGAGCCCATCACCATATTCATTGATGCCGAAATTGCAATCCAATAAGTCGTTGGGATAGTCGATCTTGAATCCCCAACCCAGTTTGCTGCCCGGACCGACATCACCTTGTGTTGTGGCGCTCCACGCACCCAGGAGTAGATTCTTATTGCCCTGGAATTTGGACGTATGCCAGATGGCGTCTATGCCGGCCAATGTGTTGTGACGCAGCGCTGCTGGGTCCCCGTTCGTAAAAATCGTGCCGATGCGCAGATTCTCATTGAAGTCATAGGACGCCCGGCCGGCGACGAGATTCGTACCCGGAACTCGGGGAGACGGCAGCGAAAGGTCGGCTACGACTTGCGGAGAGACGGAAGTTTCGCGAGTCTGGACATCGAGTAGGGCTAGGTTCCAGTTGCCGACACGCCCGTTTAATTTCAGGCCCGCGTTGATGGGGATCGGTTCACCATCCAATAGTCCGATTTGGCGGCTGAAGAAGGGAATGAACTGCGGCGACTCACCGCCGAGCCCAAGCCCGAAGTCGTACTGATTCGTGCCTTCGAGGAAGAAAGCTCTCTTTTCAGGGAAGAATAAGGGGAAACGAGTCAGGTTGATTTGGCGGGTATCCACCTCCGTCTCCGCGAAATCCGTGTTGAGGGTCAAGACCGTGGTTAGCTGTGAAGTCGCTTTCCAAGTGATCTCACCACCAGCAGTCGCTTGCCATTTCCGCGGACTCTGTCCGTAGAACTCTTTCGTCTTCCCGATTCCGTACGGGGATATCTCGATTCCTCGGCCCTGTTGAAGGTCGCCGACGCCGGTCAGAGTACCTGTTCGGCTAAGGTCGTAAAGGAGGGAGTCCAGGGTTGGGGAAGACCAGCGCAACGCAAGTCTCTCGCGGGGAACGTACCGTTCGAGGTTGAGTCCCCATTCGCGCAAGCCGCGAGAGAAGCTCAGTGTTCTCGATGGAATCATGATCTCGGCGGACCAGCCATCGGTCGCTCTCGCAGTTCTGGCGTCCCAGATGCCGTCCCAATCAAGGGACGCACTTTCAGGATTCGCAATCAGACCATCCGTACGGGTGCCCGCTGCGTTGATCTGAAAGAAATAGCCGGTGCGGCGATCTCCGTAGGTATCCAGAACGATGCTGACGGTATCGTCGGTATGGGTTTGGCCGTCCTGGCCCATCGTTTCGTCCCGGCGCATGGTGTGGATCGAGAGTCGATCTGGATGCGGATCTTTGCATTGGAAGCCGAAGAAGATGCGATCGTCGCTCACGATAATGCGTACTTCGGTTTCGTATGGAGTGGCGGCGCCAGGTTTCGGCGACTGCTCGACCAGTCTGAGCACGGGGGCATCGCGCCATTCAGGTTCGTCCAGGCGTCCATCGAGCACGATGGAGGACGGAATGCGTATCAGCGCGGCTGAACTAGGTCTATCCGTGGCGGAAGAGGGATGATTCACGCTTAGTAATACCAGGACGACGAGCAGCAGACGCAGCCCTTGGATCGATCCTGCGGCCGAAAACATTCGCCCAGAGTGCCTGTTCATTCAGCGCTGGCTTCCTCTGGTGGGCGAAGTTGTCGGAAGGAAAAATAGAGAAGCAGGTCGTAGACGACCTTCAGTGTACCTGCGATGTAGAAAGGCAGGTTGATGAGGTCAGGCCGGGCGAAGAGGAATCCCGTGAGCAGCGGACTAATCGCCGCACCTGTGGTGCGCGCTACCCCTGTGAAGCCTCCGGCAGCAGATCGCTCTCTGGCTTCCACAACGGCCATGGTATAGGACTGCCTCGTCGGAACGTCCATCTGGCTGATGCTAAAACGGAGAAGGAGGACAAAGACTGCGAGCCAGAGCGTAGGCATCAGTGGCACGGCGATCAAAAGAAGATTGGAAGGCAGGTGAGTGACGACCATGGTGCGTACCAGCCCAATCCGGGTCGCGAGGCGCGAAGCGAGCAACGCGGAAATTCCAGCAAAAACGTTCGCCCAGAAAAAGATCCCGCCTAATGTCCTTGGTTCGGTTCCGAACCTCAAGTAGAACCAATACGCCGCGAAGCTCTGGATCACGAAGCCGCCCGCGAATGAGTCGAGCGCGAAGAGCCCTGACAGCTTCAACACGATATTTCGAGACTTGCCGAGCCCGAGAAAGTTGCCGATGGGCGAAGCTCGACTCCGATCCGACTCGTCCCTCACCTCAACCAGCGACGACATTCGCATGAACAGACAAGCAAGAACGATTCCAAGGAACGAATATAAAAGGACGATCGATCGGTAGCTCGCAACTGTTGTCATTGAGCGCTGCTGCAAAGCCTGAGTCACCACGCCACCAAACAGAGCGCCGAGCGCCGTGGCAAGCGATCCAGTCAGTGTGTACCAGGCGAAAACTTCTGTGCGCAATTCCGACGGGATCAGATGGGACAAGGAGGCTTGTTCGATCGAGAGGAACGGCCCGACTTCATGGCCGCTGGGGCTGATAACACCGATCGTACCCGCAAGGATGAGGTAGACCAGATTGCTCGTGGCCGCGAAGGCCAGGCCAGCCAGCGCCATCAACACCGCCCCTGCGATCAGCATCCGGCGCCGACCGATCCGGTCTGCCCGTGTCGTCAGGTACAACGACACGACGATGTCCCCAGCCAGGGTCAGGGTGAGGAGCAAGCCGGTTTCCGATTCGGATAAGCCCAAGCTCACCAGATAAAAGACGAGAATGACTGAAAGCGATCCGTACGCAAAGAGACGGGTGAAGCGAGTGACAAAAAGGAGCCAAGCGTCGGTTGTGAGAGCTCGAAGAGCCGCCGGAAATAGGGTTGCACTAGACATTTCAAATCACGATTCTCACACGCGCGACTGGACGCCTAGCGATGGATTGCGTCATAAACAACCATACGCGCGACTGCTTTTCCGTCGTCTTCCTGTTCGGGAGCGTAAACGCGGTGTGTGGTCGGATCGATCGCGAGGCTATGGACCGCGTGTTGAACATGGAAGTCCTCGAGTTTTCTATAGTGATTCGGGTCGTCTTGGTGGAAAACGGCAATGGCTCCGCTGTAGCAGGCCACGTAGATCCGGGCTAAACCCGGGTCGAATTTGATTACATCGGGACCGCTGGGCATCGTTAAAGAAGCAATCGCGGCGTGTTTGTCCAGGTCAAAGACGGTCATCAGTTCGTTCTCTTCGCAGGAGAGAAATGCGCGGTGGTGCTCAGCATCCAACGCCATGCCGTGGTTTCCCTTGCAGCGTCCTACGGGATAGCGGCCGATCACTTCGTCAGTGGCGGGGTCGATGACCGCGAAGATGTTCTGATCCTGAAGATTGACATACACCTTGCGGGAGACACGATCGTATTGCGGCATTCCTGTTTCGCTATCAAAGTGGAGGGTACGAACAATCTCATCCTTTTGCACGTCGACAATGGCTTCAGCCTGGCCGCGCTCATCTGAGACATACAGCTTGTGGAAGGGGGCGGCATAGGCACTTCCATCTGGCTTGGCCTCAGTCTTCAGTTTCTTGATGACCTTCATCTGTTTCAGATCGACCACGCCGATGGTGTTGTCGTGCGCGTTCGAGGTATAGAACTTCTTGAGTTCCGGAACGTATTCCACGCCCTCGGCTCCTGGTGTGTCTTTCACGGTCGCCAAGACCTTGTTCGTCCGCAGGTCGATGACGTAGGTCTGGTCGGCTCCAAGGTGGGCCGAAATGAGGTATTGGTCGTCGGGGTCAATCGTCAAATAGTCGAACCGTTTCCCGCCCGGTCCGGGCAGGTCGAACTTCGCGACTTCCTTCAGTGTGTGGCCGAGGGGCCTCGATGCGCACAAGACGACTAATATCAACCAGCGAAATGCGGCAAGTGAAGAAGACATGTGTCTTATCTGCACGATTTCCTCCCGCTATCTAGGCTCCGTGGCGAAGTACGACTCCGGCCGCGCCAGCAATGAGGATGAGGACTGGTTCCGGTACTCTCTTGAGCAGAACTAGCGCGGCAAACGTGATTACGGCAATCAGTACCGTGGGCAAGTCGACCAGGGCTCGCCTGCTCAGAATCCCGGCAGCTCCCGCGATAGCACCGATGGCAGCTGCCGTGACACCTTGAACAAACGCCTTCACCTGCCGGTTCTGCGCGAAGCGCCGGTAGTAGGGCGCTGCAAATATAACCAGCAGGTAGGGTGGCAAGAAAACGGCGAGCGCGGCGGCACAGGAGCCAAGGGGACCGGCGACCAGATATCCGATGAACCCAGAGGTGATGACGATCGGCCCCGGCGTGATCATTGCCACGGCGACTGCATCGAGGAACTGACGTTCCGTTAGCCAATGGAACTTGCCTACGACTCCACCGTATAGAAAAGGGACAATCGCAAGGCCGCTGCCGAAGACAAATGCGCCGGCCTTTAGGAAGTAGAAGAAGACCGAAGCAACAGTTCCAACGGAAAAAGATCCAAATATTCCGCCAAGAACTGGCGTTAATGCCAATGTCGGGGCAGTCTTCTGCTGCAGCTTGGGGGGAGCTTTCACGAAAACAGTGATAAGCCCCGAGAAGATGAAGAGCCAGATGATCTCTGACTCAGTCCAAACTGTAGTCACCGCCAGCACGAAGAACAGCGTCCAGAGTAAGTAGTCTCGTCCTAGAGTTTTGAGGATCAATTTCCATGCACTTCGCACGATGATCGCGCTGACGGCAGCGCCGATACCGTAAAACAGTCCTTGAATCCATGCCAGTTGGCCGAAGTGAACGTACGCTGCGGCCAACGCCAGGACCATCAGGAACGAAGGAAGAATGAAGGCGACTCCGGCCATGGTTGCTCCCCAGGTGCCGCCGTGCAGCCAGCCGATGTATTTGGCCAATTGCGCGGCGAGGGGACCTGGACACAACTGGGAGAACGCAAGTCCTTCGAGGTAGTCTTCCTTCGAGAGCCATCTCCTTTCATCAACGAGATCTCGCTGCATGTACCCAACAAGAGCGATCGGTCCTCCAAATCCCAAAGCGCCGAGGCGAAGAAAGTACAGCAGCAGGGCCCCGGTGGTGGGGGACTTGGAGGTCTTCTCTTGTGAATCACGCGTTGCGATAGTCATAGCCAAGGGTGTTTTCTGCTGCGTCGCAGGGGCCAGCCGCTCACTTCTTACCCAATTGATCAAAACCAGCCTTGAACCCGGCGGCCAGTTTTTCGGCGGGTCCGCGTCCCCAGTAGTGGAGGAAGATGACCACGGGCTGCTCCCCGATCATGTGGTGGTGAATCGCCACAACATCAAGTCCGTTCTGGCGGAGGGCCTTGAGAACGGGAGTGACTTCCGCTTCAAGCATCGCAATGTCGCCAGCGACGACGGCGTCCTCCTGGGTACCAGTAAATGCAGCCCATGTGTTCAAACCCATACGGGCGTTGATTACGGCTCCGTGCTCTTTCATGCCGAGGTCGTCACGTCCAATGGTGATCTTGTAGACATCTCCGGATTGTTCACCCTCGTGCCCGATGATCTTTGCGAGCTTAGACGTGTCCAGGGAAGTGCCCTTCATGGAGAATGATGCGACGGTGGGTGCGTTTACGTGGCCGATGAGGTCCAGGGCAGGCTTCAAACTGCGGGCAAGTTCAGATGCCCTGCCCATACCATGCACGTGCATGTAGAAGACGCGTGGTTCATCCCAGAAGAAGTGGTTGTGGAGCGCCGTGACTTCGATTCCATGCTCGAGAAGCGCAGACATCACAGGATTCACCTCGTCCTGCAATAGAACCAGGTCGCCCATCATTGCATCCATGCCATCCGACGCTTTCGTCAGCGAGACCCAGCCGCCAAACCCAAACGGGGTTGGCGTGGGGACACCCTGAATGGTCATCTTGAGATCAACCCGTGGAATGTTGACCTTTAACACCCCTGCCTTGAAATCGCCTTTGCGGTCGAGAGTCTTCAAGACATCCCGGTAGTCGGAAGGCATTTCCTGTGCGAGTACTACGCCGGCAGTCGAGAGCAGCATGGCCAGCGTAACCAACGTCAATCTAACCGAGTGAAACATTGAACCATCCTCCTTTGCTGTCATCCTCTAGACGACAGTTGCTTCCCCTTTTTGCGCAGCGACTGATAGAGCCCTTGCGCCAATTGCATGCCGCGGTCGAGCAGTTCTGCGTCGTTCGCGATTGTTTGCGCCCACCCCTTCATGATTTCGTCGATACCGAAACCCTCTCTGCGGCCGAATTTGTCGTCGAAGATGTCGGCATCGTGCACGACTTCGCCCATGATCGCCACGCCCTTGTCTTTAATTCGGAAGGCTTTGGCCAGGGTTTCGAACGTGCAGTCCTCCCCACGATGACCAAACCCGCCTTCGTACATGTCGAATGGCACGGCCCCGCCTAGTTTCTGATTCTCGGTCGCGAAGGCAAACTTCGCCTTCGGATCGATAAAGGTGCGAATCAGCCAGGCGCTCATCACACGGTCAACACCCGGTCGCGAGCGCGTGATCCACGTCCTGTTCTGGTATGCGGACCGAGACACGGGGCCGAACTCGGAGGACAGAGTCGGAGACTTTGGCTGCTGTAGGGCCGTCAAACTCTTCTCAACCTGCTCACGGAGAGGGCTTCCGAAGAAATCAATCGATGCAATCTCCTGAAAACGTCGGCGCAGTCTTGTGTTATCCCCGGCCCCACCTCGCCGCCTGGCCACCCTAAGATCCTTGAGGAGTTGTCGATAGTCAGCGGTTCTCGCGTCGGTGAACCGTTTCTGAAGTTGTGTTCCGCTGTAGTTGTCGATGGACTGGACCTCAAGAACCGAGGCCTCGCCGTCTGACCCTCGAATCGTGGTCGCGAGCCATTCAAACTTTTCCCGATTCCCAAGGTCGTTCGGGAGTAGGTAGCCAGAATTACCGAGCGGCAAGGAGCCGTAGCGTTGCAGCTTCCTCCAAACCGACACTCGCAGGCTTGCTCCTCTTCGAGGCAGACTGAAAGTGAGCAGGAGCCAGGGAGAAACCGCAGCTTGTGATGATACGATCATTCCATAGAACGTTATACATCTAACATTATCTCATCGGCAAACCGGCCCGGTGATACTGCTCTGCGCAACATCGGTCACAACATGGAGCACTACGGAAACCTCGTCACCTACACGAGGATCAAGGGCATCGTTCCTCCTACCAGCGAGCAGGGGCAAATGCCCGCACCAAAGCAGGAGAAACCCGAATCACAGCCAAAGAAATAAAGTGAGTGTGTGGGCACTCTGCCCGCCCCCGTTCCCCCTCATTATTGGCGTGATGGCAGCTTCTCAATATTTCTCCGTTTGGCTTCACCCGTGAACTCTTTTCACATTAGTCATCCAGATCAATCCGAACAGTGAGGAGTTGCGTCCCAAAGAGCCGCACCGCTCTCGCATTCCCGGCGCTGCTTGGCAAATTCGTCGCCAGCCAGCGTTGCCGCTCACGCGGGTTGTCGTCAGGAAGCAGATGCGCAGCACCCGTATGCCAGCGAGTCCTCAGCCCGTCCCGCAACTTTAGACGTACATGCGGATCACGCTCAATGTTGCGGACGTATCCCGCCTTCATGCCATGCTCTGCAACTAACCAGAACTGGTTGTCGATACGTCCATCGCCCACCGGAGTGCGACGTGGCCTTCCGGTCTTGCGCCCAGTGGTTTCGAGCAGTGCATATCCCGGAAGCGGCAAACCCATCGCAAGCGCGAGCTTAATTGGCGGATTGAACAGGTATTTCTGAAGGGTGTGGACAATCCGAAGCTTCATTTTGTAATTGAACTCCCTTCGGTTAAAGATAACCCATGCTCACCGACGTTCCGCTGCGCAAGACGAATCGCGCACGTTTTCGGAAGAATGTGCAGACAAGATGCTCGACCTGTGGGCTCCGAACTTGCCCGAAATTGGAGCCTAAGCATCTCGGTCCAGCGGGCGAAAACCCGCTTCCGCCCGGCAGAGAATCTCGCTAGTATCGCTCCATGGCAAGGCTAATTGTTTTTGGCGGCTTACCCGGAACGGGAAAGACCGCAATTGCTCAAGAAGTTGCCCGTCAGGCGAATGCGGTTTACGTGCGCATCGACTCAATTGAGCAGGCGATCCGGGTCGGGATACTGGACAAACCGATTGACGATGTGGGCTATCGTGTCGCATACGTCCTCGCTGAAGACAACCTGCGCATGGGGAGAACTGTTGTCGCCGATTGTGTCAATCCCGTTCGGGTAACACGCGATGCTTGGATCAGCGTGGCAAATCGAGCACAAGCAACAACCATCGAGATCGAGATTGTATGTTCCGATTCCCAGCAGCATCGGCAGCGAGTAGAAAACAGAATCCCCGATATCTCCGGGCTGAAACTGCCGACTTGGGACGAAGTCGTCTCACGCGAATACGAACCGTGGCCACGCGAACACATTGTGATCGACACCGCCGGCCGTACAGTGAGCGACAACGTGAACGAACTTTTGAAGGTTATCGCAAATCAGATGGGCACACAGCAAACGCCTGCGATTTAGGAAGTCTTTAGAATCCCTTCCGTTCTTCAGACCTGAAAACCATCGCCGCAGCTGAAAGGCGGTAATGGTGGCCGCACGCTTAGAAGAGATTGAGCGTGCAATGCGGGGCGGCGGGTTGGGGCTTGCATGGGACCCGAACGGCAAGGGCAAGACCGCCGTGCGCGGAGCCATCGGACTCTTCCACGAAAGTGTCCTTAATGGATACCCAGCAGCTCTTCTTCTTCGCTGTGTACCAGGCTCTGTTCTGGAGTTGCAGGTGCGAGCTTGATGTCGTGGGTGTGATCGTTTATACGATCGTTTGACGTGGCTCTCGGATTGCTCAGGAGAAACAGGAAGGGCAGCATAATCAGGAATAAAACACTTGATCACCCAGAATGCCCCGACAAAGGAAGCATCGCGGCATGGGGCATATTCACGGCAGCACTCACGATGACCGCGGCGCACTTCAGGTAAATCCGCTCGGTGCACTCAGCCCTTCAGAGCCGCCTTGAGAGTCCGGAGGTCCAAGAACATTCGCTGCGTCGGCTTATCTTCACCGCCTCCTTCAAGCGGAATGAAGCCGTATTTCGCATACCAGGACACTTTATTGCGATACGCGTCAGTGATGATGCAGCGACAACCAACCTGCTCCGAAACGCTTAAGCTAATCCGCAACGCTTCTCGAAGGAGCAGCCGACCCAACCCTCTTCCTTCAAATCGGTGATCGACGGCTAGACGCGCCAGCAGAATGAGGGGTAGGTCGTACGCGGGTAGCCCGCGCACGTGTTTCTTAGGAAAAGAATTGCGTGGAATTGCTGACGTGGCCAAAGTAAAATAACCAAGCATGGTCTTGGAAGCTGACTCGTCTACTACCACATAAGTCACCCCGATTGAGATCTTCTGCTGATTGCTCCATGCGTGCTTTTTAAGATAATTGTTGAGCGCATCATCGTTGCAGTCGAAGTTATGGGCAACGTCATCCTCTTCCAAACGCCGAACGATGACTCCCAACTAGCCCCTCATTGCCCTAACCAAAGCCTCAGTCGGTTGAGCCGGTTCAGCCAGCGCTAGGTTCATCAGGCTCTCCAATTCCTCTTCATTCCACGTTATATTCACATACGGCAGTACAGCTTCAGGGGCCACCCTTTCCAAGCGAGGCAACACAAGCACCTCTCTCTCTCCCGTAGTGCTTTCGCTGATAATCTTGTGGCCGCGCTTCCGCTCTGCAACTGCCCACCGAAACAGCGCGATAGCATCTGCCATAAAATCCGAATTGCTGCTCAACTGCAATTCCTCTTTCAGAGAACGAACGATACGGTCCTCAACAGGTGCAAGATCAGCCTGAAACTTCGGCTTCCTGGTGTTCTTCCTTTGCGCCTTGTTCGTTCCCGCTGCTGGCATTTTTCTTCTCCCCGTGCCTTGATAGTACTCCAAATAAGATGCAAATCATAGTCATTTCGCATCCGAATAGCATACCGACTTGTAACACACTGATGTGCTGGCTTTTAAGACGGCGTAGGTGCCCGGCTTCCACCGGTGCGGCAAGACTTGGAAGTCGTGAACGCCAGAACACAGATGAGTTTCGACCAGCCTACACAGGGACGCCTTCGCCGAAAAAGGAAATCCCACTGGGTTGCATTTTCTATTCTCGCGGAACTAGGCACCGAAGCCGGAGCCGTGGGAGAGGCTTCTGACAGGCACCAGCTTGAGGGATACGCAGGGCCGCTCTACCCTAAGACGCTAGAGGGTCGCTGCATCGCGAGGAACCCGCTGAGCATATTGGCGATGGCAGGATTGCGCCCATGCCGAAGGTGCTTGGACTTCCCAAGAGATGAGAATGTTGAGAGGCAAGCCGCTGCCAGGTTGGCCAAGGCGCAAGCTGCTAGAGCTGCATGCGCGCAGCCCAAGTATCAGATGCGGTCGCCGCAACATTTTTAGAGCAAACGTGCGCTCTATTCGCGTCGAAAGAGGGGGACTACTTGCAGGCTTGCAGGTACGATGTGAATCTTCCGTGCGCTCGTAAACACGGCAATTAGTCCTTCTCGCCTTGCCAAGTAGACAAGAGTCGTATCCGCGAAATCCATCGGACGATCCCGATAGCGAAACATCAGATCTTGGATTTTCGGCAGTTCCGAATCCTCGATAACTGCTAACCTGATCGCACCGGAGCGAAGGTGGCATTGTGACCGCCACAGTCGAAAAGCAGATACGCGGTTGACGAAAGGAAATCATGCTCGCGGATCGTTCAGTCTTGTTGCGGTCAATTCCTAAACTCGCGGCGCTTTTGTTGACCCTGTCTGCGCTCGCCACGCTGCATGCGCAGAGTCTGTCGGCTCCCACGGCCTCGCAGGATTCGGCAACGCTTGATCAAGTTTGGCAGAAGGCCAGCAGTAAATACGACAGTCAGCGCGCCGCCCTTCTGAAACAGGTCGATAGCCTTGATCACCAGGGCCCGTTCCGTCCTGACTGGGAGTCCCTTAAGACCTACGAGGTGCCCGAATGGTACAGGGACGCGAAGTTCGGCATCTTTATTCATTGGGGCGTTTATTCCGTCCCAGCCTTCGGTAACGAATGGTATCCGCGAAACATGTATCGGGAGGGATCCGAGGAATACAAGCACCACATCGCTACCTATGGGGCACAGGACAAGTTTGGCTACAAAGAGTTCATACCGATGTTCAAAGCCGAACACTTCGATCCGGCTGCCTGGGCCGAGTTATTCAAAAAGGCAGGCGCAAAATATGTGGTCCCTGTGGCGGAGCATCACGATGGCTTTGCCATGTACGACAGTGGCTTGAGCGACTGGACGGCAGCCAAGATGGGACCCCATCGCGATGTAATTGGTGAACTGGCCAAAGCGGTGCGAGCTCAGGGTCTGCATTTTGGCGTATCGTCGCACCGAGTAGAACACAATTTTTTCCTGGGCGTCGGCCGCGCTATCGCTTCTGACGTTAACGATCCGCAATACGCTGCCTTGTATGGGCCCGCTCATACCTGGATGATGAACCCGGCTGGGACTCCACTCGATAACGACTTTACTTACGTCTCCTCAGAATGGGCGGACGATTGGCTCGCGCGCGGCGCGGAACTGGTCGAGAAGTACCATCCCGATATCGTGTACTTCGATTGGTGGATCGGGCAGCCGTCGATCCGTCCGAATCTGACTCGCTTTGCCGCGTTCTATTACAACAGCTCCCTGCAGTATGGCGATCACGTCGGAGTGATCAACTACAAGGACTACGCCATGCAGGAGTCCGCCGCTGTCCTCGATTTGGAGCGTGGCCAACTCGGCGACATTCGCCGCCTCTATTGGCAGACCGATACTTCTGTGAGCAACAAGTCTTGGGGCTACATTAAGGACGACACTTTCAAATTGCCGGAATTCGTGGTTCATCAGCTCATTGATATCGTGAGCAAGAACGGCAATTTGCTGTTGAACATCGGTCCCCGTTCAGACGGCACGATACCTGAACCGGTCCAGCAGGTGCTTCTTGATGTCGGTGCTTGGCTGAATGTCAACGGAGAGGCCATCTACGATACTCGTCCATGGAGAACCTATGGTGAAGGCCCCACTAAAGTGATGACTGGGTCCTTTCATGATACTGACGTAGAGCACTACACAGCCGCGGATTTTCGTTTTACGACCAAAGGCGATGTGCTCTATGCGATCGGACTCGGCTGGCCTACAAATCGCGAAGCAGTCATTCGATCGCTGGCAAGGACGATCGGCAGTGAACAAGTGCAAAGCACTGCCATGCTGGGCAGCGATGCCAAACTGTCTTTCGAGCAGCGTGCCGATGGCCTGCACGTGCAATTGCCCGCCCAGGCTCCGGCCAAGTATGCTTATGCACTCCGTGTGAAGTTTGCACGTGCCTTCGACTAGGAGCGAGGGAACCGGAATTGGTTTTCTGCCCAAGTAGTTGCGGTTCAATGGATTTTCGCCTGCAGACTTACGCCCACGTGGTGAGTTTTAAGGGAGACGAGTGACTGCCCGCATCGGTACGGTGGATTTGCCTCCAACCTGCGCATCCGACGTGGTTATCCAGCCTCCGTAATTGGCCGAGATCTTGAGGTCATCGAAAGTGCTCACCACCCTAGACTCAGAGCCTGCCGGTGCAGGCGGGAAGAGGGGCTCACCGGTTTCGCCGGTTGGGCCGAGCAGGTTTAAGATCACCGTGCTGGTCTGCTCGGAATTGGGACCTACCATGATTTCGAAAATTCCTGGCTCTACAACCCTGTGCATGTCGGTGTTGAGCATCGAAAGCGACTCTGGCGTGATGGTGAATTCCACGGTTTTCGTTTCACCTGCCTTCAGCGTGGTTCGCTGAAATCCTTTTAATTCTTTTACCGGCCGAGTCACCGATGCGATTTTCTGATGAATGTACATCTGGGGAACTTCATCGCCTTCGCGCAAGCCGGTGTTGATCACATCCACGCTGACTTTAGCCGTGCCCCCGCTCTGGATTGTCGAGGGCTGCACGCGCAGATTCTCAAACTTAAAGGTCGTATAACTTAGGCCATAGCCAAACGGGAATAATGGCTGCCGCGTGCTGAAAGCGTAACTCCGATTTGCAGAAGGTTTCCGGTTATAGAAGTCCGGAAGGTCACCAACCGAGCGGGGAAACGTAATTGGCAGTTTTCCGCCAGGATTCGCGTCCCCAAACAGAACGTTGGCTGCGGCCGTGCCGCCCTCTTCTCCGAGGTACCAGCCTTCCAGAATCGCAGGAACGTGTTCTGCAACGTAGTTGATGGAAAGGGGACGACCATTGATAAGGAGAACCACCGTGGGCGTCCCGGTTTCGACAATGGCCTTGACCAGGTCGTTTTGCGCGCCCAGCAGGTCAAGCGAGTCGCGGTCACCTCGGTGGCGCTCCGACCAAGCTTCGCGATTGGTGCTCTCGTTCTCGCCAATTACCAGGATCGCCACATCAGCATTCTTGGCGATAGCTAGCGCTTCCTTGATTTTGTCCTCCTGAGTCTTGGGATCGACTAGTTCGACGCTGTCGTCAAACCAGCCGTGCCAATCCTGGTGCTTGTTGGTAAACCTACAGCCCTCGGCATAGAGCACCTTCGCTTTCGGCCCGACACGCTCCTGAATTCCTTGCAGAATGGTTACGCCACGCACTGGGTTGCGGCTGTACCCGCCAAGGTGCAGGCCGTCTGCATTCGGCCCAACCACTGCGATGGTTTTCAGCTTAGTCAGATCAAGCGGCAGCAGGTTCTTATCGTTCTTAAGCAGAACCATGCTTTTCTGCGCAACTTGTAAGGCGAGAGCGCGATGCTCGGGACCGTTCGTGGTTCTCTCTGCATAATCGGGATCAACGTAGGGGTTCTCGAAGAGCCCGAGTCGGAATTTAGCCGCGAGAACATCCGATACTGCCCGGTCGAGTTGGCTCTGCGGCACGATCCCTCGCTGGACCTGATCTAGCAAGGTTCGGTACACCGATCCATCGGACAAGTCATACTCGACCCCCGCAGCGATCGCCAGCCGCGCAGCATCCGCCTTTGTCGCCGCCACGTGATGCGTCTCCACCAGCATCTGCAGACCGTCGCCGTCGGAGGTGACAAATCCGCGAAAGCCCCACTCCTGCCGGAGTACTTTGGCGAGCAACCAATAATTGATATGGGATGGAATGCCATCAATCTCGTTGTAGGACGCCATCACGCTGCCCACATGACCTTCCTGCACCGCAGCCTGAAACGGCAAGAGAAAGTTTTCACGGATGACACGCTCCGAATAGTTTCCCGGCGCGGTGTTGGTGCCACCTTCCGGCTGACCGTGTACCGCGAAGTGCTTCATAGTCGCCATCACGTGATGGCGGTTGATAAAAAAGGAGTCTCCTTGCAGGCCGGTAACAGCGGCCACTGCCATTCGCGAGACAAGATATGGATCTTCTCCGTAGGTCTCCTCTGTTCGCCCCCACCGAGGATCGCGGGCCAGATCCAACACAGGCGTAAACACCTGCCCAGCGCCGGCCGAGCCGGCCTCCTCCCCGGCTGCCGAGAAGACCTGCTTAACCAGGGCAGGATCAAAGGTGCTCGCTAGTCCAATCGCCTGAGGGAAACTCGTGCTCCCGTATTCCATGAAGCCGTGGAGAGCCTCGCCCATGAACAATTGTGGAATTCCCAGCCGGGTTTTCTCCTTTAAGTATCTCTGGATGGCATTGCGCAAGATGGCGGCATGCCTGGGGGTGAACTCCAAGTCGGGGTCCCACCAGCGCTCTAAGGTCTGGCGCGCGCTTTCGTCCGTATATGTGCCGGTAGGATCAATGACGTGTAGCTGCCGCTCGCGGCCCCCGGTGATTTGGTCGACTTTTTCCTCCAGCGTCATGCGGGAGAGCAGGTCGGCAACACGATCTTCTATCACGAGGTTCGGATCGCGATATCTAGGAGTGGAGGGTTTATTTTCCCTGGGAACGGTAGGTTTCTTTTGAGGACTGGCCGCGGCGCACAGAGTCACGAGGCAAACGAGTACTTCCAGGAAAACACTTCGCCAGATAGTCTGCATAAGGTTTTGTCCGCCTGTGTCGATGAATTGAAGGGTTTGCAATTCAAGGCACATCAGTATAGACCCCGAAGCTGTTGAGTGTTGGCCGCGCCGATATTCTCGGTGCAAAGACCATCCCAATTCCCAAACGCAGGCTGCGCGATCGCGAATTGGGCGGATCCGAGCAGCAAGGGCTCCACGGGCGACCAGCTTGCGGTGTTCCGCCGTCAGATTCGTGGCCGTATTTACGGGGCTGCGTTTGCGCTTGGATTAGATTGGGCGACGCAAAGCGATTAGGCTGGTAAATAATCGCTAACGGCACACAGGTTCACCTTGGCTTCGACCGTGTTTGCGGAAGCGCAAAGAAGCTTTTCGATACCCTCTCCAACGTCCCGGAGATCGCGGGGTTGTAGGCGTCCAAAGCAGACCTCATCGGTCAATCCGGGAAAAGGACCAAAAATATCGTTTTTCTAGGCATTATTGTCTTGACAATTGTTATGTTCTGCACCTTAATAGTTTGCCATCCTGGGTCCGCGAAATCGGTGAATCCGGACCTTGCGGCGTGTCCCTTCGGTTGGGGAAGGATGCGGGCTGAGGTCCGTCAGGCCTGACATTCCGCAAAACGTATCGAAACATCTCGCTTCAGTGAAGCAGTCACCACGTCGGTTGAGCCAAGCATTCATCACGTCGGTTTTGAGCGAAGCAGTCATCACGAAAGAGGAGGCGCAAGTACGTGCCCCCTCGGTTGTTATGAATTGCTCAAGCTCGCCGGTTGTCTGGCGGGGTAGCCGGAGCTGTGGGCAGGAATTCAAGATTTAGCTCTGGAGGCGTTATGGCTGGTGAAGCGAATTTGAGAGCTGGCGGAGTCCTTGATTTGCTGACGGGGAGAGGCAGCAGCCGATACCCATGGACAAGAGGGAAGAGAGGGCTGATCGGCTTATTGAGGATCGTGGCGGCGACGCTTTTGATTTTGCCATCGCCCGCATCTGCACAAACCGTTACCGCGTCCCTCAGCGGCACCGTCGTGGACTCAAGCGGGGCCGTGATTCCCGGTGCACAAGTAAGTCTTGTCGACGAGGCTACCGGCAGCAAGCATGTGGCCACAGCAAATGGCGGGGGTCACTTTAGCTATACGGCGATTTTTCCAAGTACCTACGACTTAACCGTAACTGCCAGGGGATTCTCGACGTGGCAGGCAAGAGGTATCGTGCTCCATCAAAATGAGAGCCGCGCGATATCGGATATAACCTTGAAGCCCGGTGCGGAGGCGCAGCGGATCACCGTCGAAGCCGCCACAGAGACGGTACCGATTGATACCGGCGCCAGCAGTACGACATTGAACAATACGATGGTCAGTCAAGCCGCCATCCAGGGTCGTGATGCGGCAGAGTTGATCCGATTGATGCCCGGCATGGCTATCAACAGTGGTCTCAACAATACCGAGTGGAACAGTGCTCTGACGCAAATCAACAGCGGCCCGATCGGGGCATTCTCGGCCAACGGCACCCAGCCGAACGGTTCCATGCAGCTGATTAGCAATGGCTCAGTGATCACCGACGCCGGGAACCAGGGCACACAAATCGCCAATATCAATCAGGACATGACTCAGGAAGTCACCATCCAGGACTCCGCCTTTGACGCGGAGTACGCCCATGGACCGGTCACCTTCAGTGCGGTGGGGAAGCGTGGATCGCAAGCCTTTCACGGGGCCTTGTACGGCTACGGCCGGAACGGAAGCTTGAATGCAAATAACTCCTTTTTTAAGGGCCAGAACCCACCACTCAAGAAACCCATTGACCACTACTGGTACGAGGGCGGGAATTTAGGCGGTCCGGTTGTCATCCCGGGCACGGATTTCAACAAGACACGCGACAAGGCTTTCTTCTTCTTCGGTTTTGAGCACCTGAACCAGTTGCCGGCGGGCACGCTCCATCAATATTTCGTCCCCACGCCAGGAATGATGTCGGGTGACTTCACGGCAGCATCCCTTGCGCCGTACAAGCAGTTTTACGGATCAGGGGCCGTACCCTGCGCTGACAACAGTGGATTCTGGAACTACAGCCACTTCTGTGAGGGCGCTGTCCGGGCTGGTACGGTTACTCTGTATGACTCGAACGGTGTGGCCTACAATGGCGCGACGTACTTGACCAGTGATAATTGTCTTTCCGGCCATAACTCTGGCTGCACTTCCCCGCCCGTATCTGGTGCGACCGTTAGCCCCAGCCTGTTCGACCCGAACGGAAGTGCTCTCATGAAGCTGCTGGGGAATGCACCCGGCCTTCAGCGAATTGATCCGATAGCGTCCAAAGGCTTTAATGCCCAATTTCTCGACCGCACGCCGGTCAACGGCAATGAGATGAACCTCCGCGGCGACGTCAACCTCACGCAAAACATGAAAGTCTTCGCCACTTTCACCCGCCAGACGGAAGCGGACATTAATAATATCGGGCTATGGTGGTGGCAACCTGCCTCAGTGCCCTATCCTTCACAAACTCCTGCCAACCAGGTTAGCCGCTCCTGGAGCATTGGGGTCACCAACAGCTTCAGTCCGACAATGGTCAACGAGGCGAGTTTCGGATACGCCTATTTCATTAACCCGGTTGAGTTGAAGAACCCGAATGCGGCAAACCCGGCAACCTACGGCTACAACGTCACCACGCCTTACCAGCAACCGGTCCCCCAGATTCCGGATGTCGTCAGTTGGTGCTGCAACCCTGGTGGCGGTGGCAGCAGTGCAAGCAAAACGCAATCGGCTGGATTCAATGCTTCCTCGTTCGGGACCAGTCCGAAGTGGTATGGTAACGCCGCCGGAAAAGACAGCTACACGCCTGACTTCAGCGATAATTTCACACTCGTCAAAGGCGCCCACACATTGAAATTCGGTTTCTTCTGGGCTCGTTATGCCAACGTGCAAACTGAAGGCGCTTGCTGTGGAGGCGGAACCGTTGGACAGTGGGATTTCGACCCCTGGGCAACCAACTCAAGCAATAACATTTATGCCGACATGCTGATGGGCCACGCGCAAGGCTTCAGCATGGCGAGCCAAAACTTCACCGATAATGTCCGCTACAACGAATACTCATTCTTCGCTCAGGACCGCTGGCAGGCTACGCGAAGATTAACACTGAGTTTCGGAGTCCGCTTCAATCGTGAGGGCCAGTGGTTCCCAGCGAATGAAAACCGGGGAATCATGGTGTGGGATCCTAACAACCCGGTTCAACCTTACAGCGCCAGCAGCACCACGCCCCTGGCGGGTTTCGTTTGGCATGGCATCGATGGCAAATACCCGGTCTCGGGCTGGGCCAACCACAACTTTTATCCCGATCCGCACGTGGGTGTTGCGTATGACCTGTTTGGGAATGGTAGGACAGTGTTGCGCGGCGGGTTCGGCGTATACCGCTTCAACGTGGCTTACAACGATGTGACCGAGAATGGCATGCTCGATGCGCCGCTGGGCTTGAAGAGCTTTAGCAGCAATTGCACACTCACGGGGCTTGCCAGTCTGGCCACCTGCGGAGCCGCGACGGCGGGCGCCAGGAACACCCAGAGCTATGGCGGGATGTTACCCAATGACAACAAGCTCCCTTACACGCAAAGCTGGAACGTTATGGTCAGCGAGCGTGCCCCCTGGAAATCGATCTTCCAGATCTCTTATAAGGGCAATCGCAGCCGCGATTTGCTGCTGAGCGCAAACGGCGGCGGTGGCATAAAGATTAACGAGATCAACTACATTCCTCCGGGGGCCCTATTCAAACCCGATCCGGTGACAGGCATCACCTACTATTGCTTGGGAACGCCAAGTGCCAGCTGCGTTGCCGCTGCCCCGCCGAACGACGCGCTCCAGGACTACAGGCCGTACGCCTATAAGGATGTGTACCTGTTCCGGCATGGCAGCTACTCCAACTATAACGGCATGGTCATGGAATGGATCAAACAGACCGGGCCAACTGTATTCACCCTGAATTACACTTGGAGCCACGTTCTCGGAATTCGCGATGGTAACAATGACAACGGACAAGGCTCGGGTGCCGCACTCGATGCCTTCAACCTGCGGAACAACTACGGCACCCTGGCTTTCAACCGCTATCACATCTTCAACGCCTCCTATGTAGTCAATTTGCCTAGCCCCATCCATCAGAATCACTTCGTAGGTGGGGTGGTAAACGGATGGCAACTTTCGGGCGTGCTTCAATATCAAACCGGGCCGCCCCTTCAGCCTCTGACCGGTACGGGGCTCAATCCCAGCTTTGCCGGACAGAACAATCGGTCGATCCTAGGGACGGACGGGATAACCCTTCAGCCTTACCTTACCTGCGATCCCAGCAAGCACTTGGCTTCGGGTCAGTATTTCAACCCCAATTGCTTCGCGGAGCCCGCGATCAGGGGCGTGAACGGTCCGCTCATTTGGCCCACCATCACGGCTCCCGCGTTCTTCGACACGGACTTGGGCATCTACAAGAACTTCAAAGTTACGGAGCGCCAGGCGATACAGTTCCGCTTGACGGCCTTCAACCTCCCGAACCACCCGAACAAACAATTCGGCCTGGGGAACGACGTTAACCTTACCTTCGGCTGTCCGACGGGTGCTACCTGTACAGATCCGTCGCAATTTCGCAATACCAACAAGGACACAACGGGAAAACCCAAGTACACCGTTGGCAACCGTAGCCTGGAATTTGCTCTTAAGTACACTTTCTGAGTTGGCATCAACAGCACGGCATGAAACCTGGGGGATGAAACCTGGGGGATGGCCGCCATCCCCTGTTTCGTTGTATGGTATCGACAGGAAACCAGCCTGATGCCCGCCCGCTTCTCCCGACCTCTTTTCCTGCTCTCAGACATGCTGACTCGGCGTGAAGCCTTGGCAAGCCTAGGTGGCGCCCTACTTCCGCTGATTTGGCCTTCCGTCGGCATGCCTAGATCTGCCACGCCACAATCGCCCCGGATCAAATTCGAACTGCAATCCATCCCTTTCCAAGTCGAAACCAACGAGAGCCTGGAGACTCCGCATGTACCCGCAGCAATGCTTGGCGGGGTCGCCGTTTTCGACTACAACAAAGACGGCCGTCCAGACATTTTTTTTACCAATGGCGCCAACCTCGCCACGCTGAAGAAGGACTCGCCGAAGTACTCCAATCGCTTATTTCGCAATGAAGGAAACGGGAAGTTCATCGATGTGACCCAGCAAGCGAGCCTGGCGGGTACGGGGTACGACAATGGTGTGGCCATCGGTGACTATGACAACGATGGTTATCCCGACCTCTTTGTGGCCGGTGTGCATGGCCGCACTCTCTACCACAACAACGGGGATGGAACCTTTACCGACGTTACCAAGAAGGCAGGGCTAGACGGGTGGAACGATCCCAAGTACGGCCCTCTTTGGTCTGTGGCCGCCGCCTGGGTGGACATAAATAATGATGGCCTGCTGGATTTGTTCGTAGTCAATTATCTTCAGTGGGACTACGCCACCGAGCACCTCTGTGGATTCGAACATCACTACGATTACTGTACCCCGAACTTCTATAAGGGTTCTCCCAACCAGTTGTACCTGAATAAGGGTGACGGCACGTTTGAGGATGTTTCGGAGGCCTGGGGCATTCGCGGGCATGTAGGCAAAGGCATGGGCGTAGGGGTAGCGGATTATGATCTGGACGGTCGGCCCGATCTGTTTGTCACAAACGACGTCTATTACAACTACCTGTTTCGCAACGTCGGCCGTAAGTTTGAGGAGGTCGCGCTGGAGCAGGGTGGTGCACTGGTCGAAGACGGCAGCTTCATCTCCGGAATGGGAGTTGATTTCCGAGACATTAATAATGACGGCTACCCCGACATTGTCACGGTAGCCCTCAACCACCAGACATTTCCTATTTGGCGCAATCAGGGAGGGAAAGCTTTCGATGAGATCACCGGCCCAAGCGGCATGCGCGAGCTGAGTCAGTCGATGGGTGGCTTCGGGCCAGGCTTGTTCGACTTCGACAACGATGGGTGGAAGGATTTGTTCGTCTCGCGCGGCCACGTCGAGGCGCAGTCAAAACCTGGCATGCCGATCGAGCAGCATAATACTGTGTTTCGCAACCTGGGTCCGACGGGCAAATGGCAGGCCTTGACCGAGGAAGCAGGCTTGACCGCCGCTCCGCCCGCGAGGCATCGGGGCTGCGCCTTCGGCGACCTCGATGGCGACGGCAGGATTGACGTTGTCACAACAGCGCTGCTCGCCCCCGCCGAGATCTGGATGAACCGGAGCGAAGGCTCCGGGCACTGGCTGGACGTCGCCCTTAAGGGAAAAAGGAGTAACCGGGACGGGATCGGTGCCATGGTGAAGCTCGTCACCAAGGCGGGCGCTCAATGCAATCACATGACGACCAGTGTCGGATACGCCTCGTCAAGCCACGGCCCGGTGCACTTCGGACTAGGCGAGGAAAAGCACGTGGACTTGATCGAGATTCGCTGGCCCTCCGGCATACTGCAAACACTGCGCAACCTCAGCGGAGACCGCGTGCTTACTGTGGAGGAATCTCAGGGCTGACGGTCTGCGGAGCCACCTGAGGGCTGACGACGTGAGCCTGTTCGCGCCGCTTTTGCTCCTGGTCTCTTAACCGGTCTACGATCGCCCTTTCCTTGTCCCCGTCAGCTGGGCGTTTTAACCGGTAGTAAAGGGCCGACAACTGCACGTGAGGCTGTATCCAGTCTGGGTTCTCCTGGGTCACTTTTTCGAAATCTTTCTGCGCCTCCTGCAATTTCCCCTCGGCCAGCTCTACTTGTGCCACGATGAAGAGCGCCCCGGATGCGTCGGGAACCGCATTAAGCACGCGAGTCGCTTCTTGCCGGGCCGCGGCCAGCTTTCGCTGCGCATAGAGGGCCGTTGCCAGCTGAACCCGTGCTTGCATGTCATTGGGATCGATTTCGAGCGCCTTCTGATATTCTTCCGCCGCAGCGTTTGCGTCTCCCGCGAAATCATCGATCATCCCAAGCACAATATGCGCCTTCGGCGATTTCGGATTGAGCCGCAGCACCGTTTCCGCGTCGCGCCGCGCGTTGTCGAAAAACGTGAGACCCAGGTAGACATTGGCGGCCAGTTGGTATGCTTCAGCGTTCTGCGCCTGATCCGCTACTTTCTGGATTCGCTTGACTCCTTCCAAGTTTTCCCCCGCGCGGAGCATCGCCGTGCCCAGCGCCCACTCCAGGTCCAGGTTGTCTCCGTTGGACTTCTCCAGCGGCTCGAGAACCGCGAGGGCTTGGCCGATTAGGCCGAGTTGGGTTTCGCATTTGCCCAGCAACGTGGCGATCCGAACGTCACTGGGATTTTCTTTGTGAAGTGCGGCAAGGTGCGACGCTGCTGCTGCGAAGTCGCCCTTCTTGTAATAAGCTAACGCCAAGTCCAGAACCAGCGGAGGGCTTGAGGGCGCTTCCGTGAGGGCAACGTGGTATTCCGCAATTGCCTCGTCATAGCGTCCTAGAGAGACAAGCACAACCCCCAAGTTGGCGTGCGCCGCCACTACCTCGGGATGGATCTGGATCAATTCCTTGTATTTTTGAACCGCGAGTTCATTTTTCCCGCTTTGTTGCGCTTGGTGAGCCTGGTTGAATAGGTCTTCCGGGCTGGTTTCCTGAGCGCCTGCCAGGCTGGCACATAGCAAGACGCCCGCCAATGACACGGGAAGACGCATCAACTTAGCATAACCTTCATCTTCATCTACATCTATATCTATTGGGTTCCCACGGAAGGGTTCTCGCAGGAGGCTAGCGGGTTCGGCTCCCGCACTCTCCGCCATCGCGGAAGGTACTGCTGAATGGCCGGCGACTGGTCCTGAAAACCATGGCATCGTGATGAGCGATGGGCGTTCGATTCGTCTACCTTCCGCCAAGTTTGCACAGGTGTCCGATTCGGATTGCAGATCATGGCCACGGGGAAGAGAAGATCTCTATTGATCCAGGCATTCGACGGGCTCCTCGGGAAGATTGAGCCGCGCGTTGCCGCATTCGATGCACCTGCTGCGCAACAGGCCGCAGACCTGATGGCATCCCGACAAAAGAAGGGCCAGCCCGGTGATCTGCGCGACACAATGATTGCGGGTATCGTGCTCGCCCACCATGCAACCCTGGCAACCCGCAACACCGCGCACTTTGAGGATGTTCTGGTGTCCGTGGTCAACCCTTGGGCATGAGAATCCCTCACTCATTCCTGGCCCAAACCACGGTCTGCATATCGGCCTACGTCGAGCGCGCTCCCCGGGTTGTATCGCCCTCCGACATTCGATCTAGACTCGGGGAGGCGGAAAGCAAAAGCCCCCGCAGCCAAACAACGGGACGGTCTGTATCTCTGTGCCGAACCCAATGCCGAAGATCAGGCCGACAGTACTCTTCCTCTTTGACCTGTGTGCCGGGTACTCAAAAGAATTTCCGAGACCCCAAGGCGGCCCATTCGAAGCGAGCTGCTCGCCGCCTTCATCCCCGTGTTGTCCGATTGTTAACCCCAAAATCGTTTCTCGACCGCCAACAGGAAGCGTGAGCGTTTCAGAAACTTGGCGCTTGCGAAACGCAACGGCAAGGGCGTCGGTGTCACACACATGGCAGTGTCACCTGATGGCAAGACCATGACCTTGAACATCGAAGATAAGCCGCGCCGCCAAACGGCAAAGTAGACGGCGTAGAAGCATTAGCATTGTGCGCAGGGCCCGCTCACCCATTCACATTCCTGCCTTTGCACGGACTGCGTGGAGGATTTCCTCCCTTACCGAGGTTGCCCATCTTTGCGCGGTGTTTTGTTCCCATATAGGTTTGCCTTCGACCATGTCGAAATAACCTTCATCATTGTGGTGACGACCGCAACCGGGAACCGGACAGACATGCCCGCTCATCTTGCCCGTCCGGTATTGGAGCGAAAATGGGATCATCTGCAAGTTTTTGTGCCTGTCGCAGGGGGGCTTTGTCTCAGTCATCGGGACTTTCTCCGACAACCAAGGGGAAGAGCCGTCAAACTGATGCCCCGCGCCCCTGCGGTGCGCCGGAGACGTGTGATCGCTCTCCGTCAAGTTCTTTAAGTAAAGCATTAATCCTCGCTTCATGCGCCCGATATTCACGCCACTGTACTTGGCTTAAGGCGCTGACCGATCCGGCCCCTAAGATTCCCAATTCTCGATCCAGCAATTCTCTGACCTCGTGCACAATTGCGTCGGCCTTCCAATTCATGGCACCTACCTCAAAAAAGGAAGAAAGCGGGCGGCTGCCCGCTCTAACGGCTGTTTTCAGATGCCGGGGGTGCGGTAACCTCTGTTGCCTTTTTTAGTACCGACCTATCCATTCTTCTGTGACCTGGCTCACCGTTTTGTGTGATGCCTGTGCCGTCGCTGAATTGGCAAAAAGTATAGGTTGAAAGTATGTATACCACGACTAGAAAACCTATGGGCGACACGGTCATAACGTGCAAGGATTGCGGACAAGCGATCAGCATGAACAAGATTTGTGAGAAGCCCATCCAATCGGCAACCGACATGCTGAAGCACATAGCTGCCCACAACGCCTCCCGCGCCTTCGCGACGGCTGAGCGTGTCCTTGCGCCGGAACCCAACCTTGCCGTTGCGTCAGCCACCCCCCCGTTCGCGTCCCATGCGGAATGCCCTCAACCGTCCGATCACACTCAGGCTTCTATGAATCCAACGGGCGAGATTCCTACGGCGGACGAGTTGGAGACTGAGACAGCCAACTGAACGTACCGCCATGATGTGAGAGTTTGGGGGAATCGGACAAGACCGTACGCGCACTTGCTAGGTAGCGCAGCAGAAGACCGGTGGTGGCGCTTCCATTCGAAAGTTAAGCCCATCGCTTTCAGCATGCCGTTTGTGGCATGCTCTATGCATGAAGAATAAGAACAAGAGAGAACTAGAGAAGCACTGGGCCGAACAGGCCAAGAAACTCTCCAAGAAGCCCGCCAACACTTCGGTCCGCCTGAAGCCGGAGGTCGTAAACCAGACTTCGCAGACCGGAAGGGAACCTGCCGGGAAAGACTAAGCCGGCCCTCCAACGTTGGAGCTCGCAGTGCGGCTGGCTGCAGTGGTCAGTCGCAACTTTCCTGCAGGAGCAGGCACTTCAGTCTCTGGAAAATGCGTTGCAGCGTGAACGCGAGTTTCCGGACCTCAAGACTCAGGCGTGGAGCCGCTACGCCCTACTTGTGGCTGAGAAAAGGCTAGACCACCTTTATGACAGCGCCCTGCAAGTCCTCCGGGAAAGCCCGCTACAGTCGAATTCGTTTCCAGTCGATGGTTTTCGCCGGCATGCAGCGTTCGCCCTGATTGCAGATGCTCAAGGGATGGGCGAGCCCGCGGCAGAGAGTGCCACCAAGGTTCTACAGTTTGCTGACCTGATGCATTCCAGGTTCCGGTACCATCCTGACGTTGGCCTGGTCAGACCGGAATGCGACAGCCTAAGGAAGGAACTGCACCGGCTTGTCCAAAGCTGATTGGCGAAACCAGGCGTGGGTGTTGAAAAAGTCTTTCGCGTGAAAGTCGCCAAAATAAAATTGCGCTAGGATACCGTACAAACGACCTTTTTAGTCTTCTAGACATTTTGTATCCCCCCAATTTTGGTGGTTTGGGAGGAAACCGGGACCGTCTGACGAGTGAGAACGATCCCAAATCTGCGCCCCAGGAAATACTCCCAGCGATGGCCAGGAGGACGCGATGAAAACTTTCAAGACATGAGCGGCCAGCGGGAGCACGGTTCTATTCGGGATGATGGTTTTTCTCAGCTTCGTTGCAGCCGGGCATCGGGCGATCGCGCAGACTCTGACGACCGGACAGGTGATCGGACAAGTGGGCGATCCTGGAGACGAATAATCTCAATCCCTGCGAATGGTAGATCAACGGGCGCTATCGTCCGCCTCTACTGATTTCGCTGCTCGCTCTCTCGAGTTTGGCTCTTGTATTCCGCAGTTGCAGGGGCCGGTCCTCTTGCAACCTTGGGCAGCACTGCTGACGAAAAGGAGGAACTCTTGACAGAGAATGCGTTGCTCAATCGCGAAAGTTCCTACACGTTGCACAAAGCGTATATTCACTTTGTCATTGTCCTGGCTTTCGGATCGTTTACGCTGCCTCCGTATTCCTTGGCTGCGGAGGTCCCGAAAATCATACAGAAGGACGGACGTTACGCCCTCATGGTGGACGGGCGTCCCTTCTTGATTCTCGGTGGTCAGATTCACAACTCCAGTGCATGGCCTATCGAACTGCCACAGGTATGGGAATCGATGGCAGCTCTGCACGCCAACACGGTGGAGGCGCCGATCTACTGGGAGCAGGTGGAGCCCGAGGAGGGGCGCTTTGACTTCAACAATGTGGACCAGATTGTGGAAGGCGCTCGTTCTCACAATCTACGCGTGGTGCTGCTGTGGTTCGGCACCTGGAAGAACGGCAACATGCACTATGCGCCAGCGTGGGTGAAGACGGACACAAAGCGTTTTCCGCGCGTCATCCGTCCCGACGGCGAGCCGATTGACGTGCTTTCACCTCTTTCGCGCAACACACTGGAGGCAGACAAGGCTGCATTCGTGACCTTGATGCGGCACCTGAAACAGATCGACGCTGAGCAGCACACGGTTCTCCTGGTCCAGGTGGAAAATGAATCCGGCAATATTGGGAGCGTGCGCGACAATTCCGCAGAGGCGAACCATAAATTTGCAGGGGTCGCTCCCTCCGATCTGTTGGCGGCAGCACACAAACAACCGGGAACGTGGAGCCAGGTCTTCGGTGCGGAGGCGGATGAGATTTTTCAGTTCTACCACCAAGCAAAATACATCAATGAAATCGCCGCTGCAGGCAAGGCCGAATTCCCAATTCCTTGTTACATCAACGTGTGGATCGAGTATCCCGCTGCCGAACTGCCCCAGCGCCAACTAGGCATGCCCGGGATCGGGTATCCCAGTGGCGGCGCAGTGCAAAAGTTGGTCGGATTGTGGCGTGCGCTGGCGCCCTCGATCGACATGATCGGGCCCGATATCTATTCCGACGACTCCCCGTTCTATCGGGAGACGATCCGAGCCTATCACCGGGTTGACAATCCACTGTGGATTCCGGAAACCGGCCGAAGCGACAGCTTTGGGAAGTTCTTCTTCTATGCCTTGGGGGATGGGGCGATCGGCTTTTCGCCGTTCGGCGTGGACCAGCCAGGCTGGAACATCCTGGGGGACGAGCCATGGAAGGCACACGCGCGCAACTTTGCTCTGGTCGCCCCCATGACCCGTGAGATTGCTCAACTGGAGTTTGAGGGTAAGCTCAAGACCGCCGTAGAAGAGCCAGGGCAAACCGCGCAAGAGGTAGACTTCGGGAAATGGCAGGCGACGGTGGCCTTTGGGTTTCCACAGCCCGATGGCCGCAGAGCTCCCGGCACCAAGGATGCTCATGGTGCCGCGCTGGTCGCACAGTTGGGCCCGGATGAGTTTCTCGTCACGGGAGTGGATGCCAGTGTCAGTTTCCATCTGCCGGGAAGATTACCGTGGATGCGCAGCGAGGTCATCACCGCGGAACAGGGTGTCTATCAGAACGGCGAGTGGAAGCCGCAAAAGCTATGGAATGGCGACGAGACCGACCGCGGTCTTTGCTTCCACGACAAACCGGCAGCGGTGCACGTGCGGTTGGGACGCTTTTAGGTTTGCCCGTACGCGCCGGAACAAACCGGGAGTATGCTGCGCATAGCATGAAAAAAGCTTGTACCGACCATCATTTTTCCAGGGTGTTTTCTAGATTCATTTGTGGTCAACGATGCCTTTCTAGCCCTTATGAAACCGGATTGAAGCGCTCGCTCCAGACCAGACGTCGCTGGCAGCGGCGCGGAAGTTGCTGAAGCCTTTCCTTCTCACACCCGTGGATACAGAACCCTCACCGTCCTCGATATTTCGCAAACCGCCATAGACGCGAACAGGAAGCGACTAGGGAAGGCTTCGGAGCGTGTCCACTGGCTCGTAGGGACATCACTCAAGTCGAGCTGGAGCTCTCTGCTTACGACGTGTGGCGCGACGGGCTGTCTTTCACTTCCTCACCTCCCCGAGCGACCGTCTCGCCTACGTTCGACAAGTGACGCGCGCAGTGAAGCCTGGAGGAAATGTGATCGTCAGTACCTTCGGGCCGGAAGGGCCAACCCAGTGCTGCGGTCTGGAGGTTGTGCGCTGCGATGCGGAATCGTTGCACCAGGAGTTTGGCGTGCATTTTCGGTTGTTGGATGGCTCCAAAGAAATGCACCGCACACCATTTGGCACAGTCCATCAGTTTCTATGCTGTCTATGCAGGGTCGAATAAACGAGCACCTCGCGTAGTTACCGCGGATTGACCGTGAGTACATCCGGCTGTGAT